>NBJMR02800__coassemble_1311_pt1 | contig 84892 bp, 76 predicted proteins | sample NBJMR02800__metabat2_low_PE_040 | metagenome-assembled genome bin NBJMR02800 | reverse complement strand
AGATCAGTGTATCATAATCCACATACGAACCACGGGAACAAGAAAATTCATGGTAGCCATTAGCATCATGCCAGTGATAAACCACAAATGATATACGCCGTAATAACTGCTGTAAAGTATCATACTCTTTATTATTTTCTACCATATTGCCATAGAGCTTTTCAGGAGGAAGTATAGAGGTAATATGTACTTCATTCCATAAACCAACAACATTATGATAACGGGCATGAAAAGAGGTTTTATGCTCATCAAGCATTGATAAAAGGACGCTGTATTTAATGCTGGAACCTCTCAATTCATCAAGGAAAAGAACCGGTTCGGCACAGTAAGAATCTAAAAAACCGTTATCATACTGAGCAACAAAGAAAACTTTATTTTCTCCATATTTGTTAATTAATTTCTGAGCAGTAAAAGATTTACCAGAACCAGAAAGTCCCACATGATAATAAACTGTGACAGGACGGATAAAAGGAACTTTTGCTTTCTGTTTATCAAAATAAGCAGATTTAATAATATCCTCATATTGACGATACGCTATGCTTTGATATAAAATCTGAGAAGGAGTATAACCAGCTTCCAGCATATCGCCAATAAGTTCCAGATCACGGCGTTTACCACGATTAGCCTTAATTTCACCACGTTGAGATTTATACAAAACGGACTCCCCTTTTTCTGAAAATTTACCACGTTTTTCTAAATAATCTTCGGCTTGTTCTTTGGAACCTTTGGTAGGCTCAATATGAGAACCGCCATCTCTACAAGGCGGATAATTATTCTTTAGAAAACTAAAGCGCATAGCCTTGACATCTTCTAAGACTAAATGAAGATGTGGCATGCCGGAAGATGAAATGCAGTATGTAGCTGCACATGAGCCAGAGGGACAAATAGCCATCCAATCATCCAATACACGCTCAACAACATCTTCTGGTTCTCCAGAATAACCATGATCTGCCGGATAATTAAATGTGACAAACCAGCTTTTAGAAACAGTGTCATTTTTATAAGATTCACTAATATTATCACCTACTTTCATTAATAAATAAGATTTGTAACGAAGTTTGTAACCGAACCTCGTTACATCGCCAGCCCGCATAAATAAAGGGCTTGTAGGCATTTTGTAACGTGTAACGAAGTCGGGGTAATACTAACCCGACTTCTGCCGGACCGTTACGAGCTGCCGGCGTGACCTAAAGTCACGGCGGTAGCTCTCCACTCCATAGCATACAAGAGGGACTATTCTGTAGAAGAACTGTCCTGCGGTCCGGCGGCCGGCCCGGCCATAGGCGCGGGCGCGCCCCCCGTCGCGCAGTCCTGGGTATCATCTTCGAGAAAATCTTCCATGGTGAGAAGTACTGAATCCAAACCATCTCTAAATCTGGACAAAACAAGAGAAGAAGAAGCACTATTTACGGCATCAGAAAATCGAGATATAATCTCACGCTCAACCCGATCTTGATATTCTCCCAGATCATCCACCGGAATGAAATGATGAAAATGGTACATGAAAATGACGTTCATGGTGAATTCAGAAAGCAAAAACTCCCTAACCAGATCAACGTCACTTAAAGAACCGATTTTTGAAATAATCTCATCGCATTTTGACATAAAATAACCCTCCAGAATTAAACAGATTTTACCATTTCCATATCAGAAAGATACGAGAATGGGACTTCAAACACTTCTTCGGCGGAAGTATCTAAGTTTAAAAGCCGAACCAGAACTACTCCAAGAGACACTAGCACCGTAGCACGCATTGGAACAAAGCCATGAACATAATAACGCAACCAGTAGCAGCCACGATAATGCGTAAAGATACAATCTCTCATACATGGAACAGAAGCATCATAACGCTTAACCAGCATACGCATCTTAGTTTTATTGAGATTCAACCTATAGGCCATATAAACACCTCCTGAAGAAACTTAAATATCAACTTCCTGTAAATACCGGTCAGCCAACACATCACGCATAATGGAAAGCAGATAGGAAACAATCTCATAAGAAACAGAATTCGCAACATCAACAGAACCTTTCCCCAACTGACTTAAACAGTCCGAAAGAATCGTGTACTCAGAACGAATTGAATCCGCCGGTAAATTGGAATATATACCGTAAAGAGATTTTGTAGAATATTCAGGAACTGGAAACGATGATTTAATCATAAAAATACCTCCTAATGTTATTGAGAAAAAGTTGAGAAAATGGTACAATGCACATAGATAAATGTCATATAGATATAGTATATGTAGGTGCTAGCTCCTGCATATCTATAGGATAACTCTAAGATAGCACCATGTAAACTTAAAAATTCTTAGAGAAATGAGGAGTTCTATAAGTATGCCTTCTAAAAAACCACAATTTGTAATCAGAACAGATCAAGAAGTATTAGACAAAATCGCGTATATAGCAAAAGAAAATGAAAGAAATACAACGCAGGAAATAGTCTACTTGTTGAAGCAAAAAATAAAAGCATATGAAGCCGAACACGGTGAAATAATACTTCCAGAAAAACCGGTAAAAGCAGAATCAAATGCTAAAAACACAGCCATTAAAGTATTAAAAACAGTGACAGGAGTATCCGCAGGCGAAGCGCTAGGAGATATAATCATTGATCATATGAAATCAAAAGAAGATGAATAATTCCGGCCGCTAACACAAAATTTTCGCCACCCGCTAGAATTCGCGAATGCCGCTTTAAAGTAATCAAGAGGACGAAAGGGGAACTGCGTTCCCATCCGTCCTCTTGCTCACATTATAGCGGATTGTGGTGCGTCAAGGGTTGCCCTACGGCGTCTCGACCGTCCTAGCGTCCGGTCTTGCCCCTTGACACACGCCGGGAATTCTTGCGGCCGGCGGGGTATCAAGGGCAGAATAATAGGCGGTTAGAGCTGCGGCAACTACGTAGGATTTAGCAACACCGTAATTCTGAAAATCCATCTCCAGACGCTGATACAATTTAGCAGGAATAGACACACTTAACTTCTGTTTCTCAATATACATAAAATTGCACCTCCATAATAAAAAATTTCAAAAATTGACTAACTTTTAATCAAGTTGTCCTGGGTTCGAATCCCCGATGTCTCATGAACCAGTCAGAGGCGGAAAATTCCTTGTAAAATCAAGGGTTTCCGTCTTTTGCTATGCCCAGAAACAGAGGGGAGATTCTGGACACCTTTTGGAACGTAAAAAGCCCTAGCTCTCTGCATTTTTATTCAGAAAAACCCGGTCTAAATGAGAGCTGTGACACTCAGCAGCAACAATGTCACGAGCATAATGCTCATACCTTTTTGTAGTCTCAGAGCTTTCATGCCCCATGAGAACCGACAGATCAGGAATTCCAGAGTCTAACAGAAACGCCACAATGGCCCTATCACGCGCTGTGATCCACTCAGAGGACGTTTGAACGCTATTTAAAAGAATTTGTACCTCTGAATCGCTTAAAATGCGCACAAGCTTTTTAGGCGGCTTAGGAACAGTGATTTCCTTCGGGTCAAAGGGCAAATGATATTTCTTGTGAATCCAGCGCAGAAAAATCCGGATATTGTCTAAATTTTGTCTTCATAAAGCAATCACTTTCGTGATCACTTCTTCGGTATTTGCTTTCTTCTCCGTAACGTAGCTGTAAACTTTCAGGACCATCTTTTCGTTGTCCCCCAAATAGGTATAAAAAATACGCCTCTTGTCGGGAGGTTCCGAAAATGATATAATGAATCTGTTCGAATATCCAATGTTCTTTTCCTGGAGAAATCCGGCGAGAGAATCTATGTGAAAGCCGTTCGGTGCTGGTAAACACCGGGCGGCTTTTGCGTTAATCCGGGTTTTTATCTTTTTGTCATGTCTGAAAATAACAGTGCTAAACTATATCTTGTGTTTTATCCACCGATTTATCAACATTTTGTGGATAAATCTGAAAGATACGCTATTTGGAAGAAATTTAATTCTGAAAATGGAGATGGAACGGATTGTCCAGGCGCTGCGTATTCTGAAAGTAGAGGAAGAAAGTAAGGCAGCTGAGAGAAGATCGAGGGGGTGAAGAGATGCTTGAGAGACTGGAGAAGCTGATTGACGTAAAATCGATTATGACATTGATGCTGACTGCGGGCTTTGTCGGTCTGACCTGCGCGGGAGAGATTTCAGGCGATCAGTTTCTGACTTTGTTTACGATGATTGTTGGTTTTTATTTTGGAACGCAGGCTCAGAAAAACAGAAGTGAAAAATAGAAATCAGGAGAAAGAAATCGGAATATTCTGTCTTTGGAGACATTGACGATTTTTTATTCATATGATAAAATATTAGGCAAGTAGATAATCTAGTAAGAATGGCACTGTATCATATACGGTGCCTTTTTCTTACGGCATGGACTGTGGATTTTTATACACAGAGGTGAACAATGGATAAAAATCAGGCAATGTGGAAACGGGTGATCCGGCAGCTGAAGGAACGGAAAGAGGCTGGATTTGAAGAGTTTTTTATTCTGACCTATCAGCCGGTATACCAGGATATTATTCAGGCGGTGGGGCAGAAGGAACAGGCGGAAAAACTGCTGGTCGATTTTTATGTACAGGTTTACAGGGAACTTCCCGATCTGCCGGACCGGATTGACGGGGAACCGGAAGCGGTACAGTGGCTGGAATCTATTCTCTATGAATTTTTTGAGATTCAGACGGAAACCGGCGGGGAGGACGGCATTCTGACCAAACGTCTTCCGGAGGAACGGGCGGCCACTTTATTTTTCCAGATCGAGGACCGGCTGGGGATTGAGGACAGACCGGAAACCGGAGACCGGGAAGAGGATGAAAATAAGCCGGAGAATGAAAAAACGAAAAAATGGAAACGGTTTTCTGCGCTGGGTCTGACGGCGGCCGTACTCCTTTTGGCTGCATTGGGAACGTGGAAAGTGAGAAATCTCATCGGCCGCTGGGAAGAATCCATGAAGGTGGATTTGGAAACAGAGGAAGTGGTGTACAGCCGTCCCGAGAATATTCAGGACGAGACAGAAGAAATTGCTGAGGAGAGTACGGAAGAGTCGGAGGGGGAGGAAACCTGGCTCCGTCTGGCCGGCTGGGAGATCGCCGTGGGAGAGAATGGTGAGATTCTGGATACCAAAAGAGAGGGAACGGAAGAATTTCATGGCGCGGTCCAGAGTGCGGACGGCTGGAATTATATGCTGATTCTTGAGAGTCAGTTTCCGGACGCGGAGGAGGAGTTGAAGGACTGTCTGGTGAGAATGCGGGAAAATCAGAATGATCAGTATGAAGTCGTTGCGGCTGGCGTGGAGGATTTCTGTATTGAGGGAGAATGCCTGTACTATGCCACAGAATTTGGAGTGACCGGTGAAAAACTGGAGGAAATTCCTGATCTGGCGGCCAGGACACTGGCTGTGTCGCTGCAGGTGAAGAATGACGGATTTTATCTTCTGGATGATCTGGGAGGTCCGGAGACGGCCTCGCAGGTCCGCGACGGGGACAGGATACTGCGGGTGGAAAACGGAAGAATCAAATACGCGGCTCAGGCTCCCCAGACGGCAGGCGGAATGACATTTTATCTGGCAGACGGAGATCAGAACGCTGGAAATGAACTGTGCTGGAGCAACGGGACAGAGGCCTGGGTGCTTCAGAAGGGAACCATATGGATCGACAGTTTCTGTATAGCGGGAGACTGGGTGTATTACAGCGCCTATGAGGAGCGGGACGGCGCCGATATGCGCTACAGCAGGATCTACCGGGTAAAAACAGACGGATCTTTGGTACAGCCGGTGACAGGGCTGTTTCAGGGGAATGTGTCGGCGATGTACTATTTTCCGGAAGAAGGGGCGATTTACGGAGAATTCAAGCCGGACAGCTATCACAGCTATTATGGTCAGATCGTAAGGATATCGCTGAACGGGGAAATGCAGGTGCTGGACAATCGGGAAGCCCGCAGTGCGTACCAGACCACGGGAAATGACATGCTGGAGCTCATAGATGTGGAAGGCGGCAGAATTTACTGTTACTGGCATGACTGCAGCCTGAGCGGCAGCCAGGCCAGCATTCTGTGGACCCGGCCGCTGGTGCTGGGATAGGAGTGTTGGCTCCGGGGGAAGAATGCCTTGCCCGGCGGTGCGGCTGAGTTTGCCGCTGGCACCGCTGGTGGGGCTGCGCCGCTTTTACTCGTCAAAATCCACCACCACATAGAATCCACGGGAGTTTTCACGGACTTCTTTTACCACTCCCGTGGGGGATTTGATGCGGTCTCTGGCAGAAAAACAGCCGGACATGGCCACAGCCGGATCGATGATGTAGCTGTAGCTGCTGGTGCCCTCCCGTTCGATGATATTTACCACGTCGCCGGCTTTTACCAGGCCGGGCCGTTCCATCTTAAATTCTACTGTTCTCAAAAAAATTCCCTCTTTCTTTGGATTTTGTCTTCTGTATTTTATTATAATTTTGCCGGAAAGAAAGTCAAGCGGACGGCTGAGGCGATGCCGGCGGGAACAGGAAGATAAGAAAGATGACGACGGATGGAGGGGAGAAGATTCTATGAAAATTTTCTTAAAAAACAGGGCTTTATTTGATTAAGTATATTGAGTATGTTAGAATGAAACGAGCAAAAGGAGTGGCTTAATATGTTGAGACAAGAGGAGCGGCTGGTTCAGCAGCTGAGGGATTACAGCGCATCTGACTATTACCCGTTTCATATGCCGGGACATAAGAGAAATACAGAGCTGGGAAAAGAATACAATAATCCTTTCGAGATCGATATCACGGAGATCAGCGGATTTGACAACCTCCATCACCCGGAGGGAATCTTAAAGCGCTCCATGGAGTGGGCGGCGTCAGTCTACGGGGCAGATAGGACGTATTATCTGGTCAATGGAAGCAGCTGCGGGCTGCTGGCGGCCATTTTTGCAGCCACAGAGTGGGGCGGTCATATCCTCATGAGCCGGAACTGTCACAAGGCGGCTTACAACGGGGTCTTCCTCAACCATCTGAAAGCAGATTACGTGTATCCCCAGGTTATCGGAAATCTTGGTATTCAGGGGGGAATCCTGCCGGAGGATGTGGAGGACATGCTGGCCTCTGATCCCGAGATTCAGGCAGTTCTTGTGGTCTCTCCCACTTATGAGGGAATCGTATCTGATATCGCGGGAATTGCGGAGGCAGCCCACCGGTATGGAAAGCCTCTCATTGTGGATGAGGCTCACGGCGCCCATTTTGCCTTCGGAAAGGAGTTTCCCCGGTCAGCCCTGGAACTGGGGGCGGATGTGGTAATTCAGAGCGTGCACAAGACGCTGCCCAGCTTTACCCAGACGGCTCTCCTCCACCTGCGGGGAGACCGGGTCAGGGCGGAGGAAGTGGAGCGGTACCTGGGAATTTTCCAGTCCAGCAGTCCTTCCTATGTGTTTATGGCCGGGATCGAGAATTGTATTTATTATATGGACGGAAGAGGCCGGCAGGAGATGGAGCATTTTTCGGAAAGGCTTCTCAGCCTGCGGACAGCGTTAAGGGAGATGAATCATCTGCTTTTGCTTGACCGGGATCTCATCGGAAAGTTCGGTATATTTGATATGGATCCGGTAAAGATTGTGATCAGCACGGAACGGACCAATCTTACCGGCGCGGATCTGGACGGGATTCTCAGGGAGCGCTACCATCTGGAGATGGAAATGTGCGGTGCGGACCACGTAGTTGGAATCACCTCTCTGGGAGACCGGGAGGATGGATTTCAGCGGCTGGAGGCGGCTCTGCTGGAGCTGGACGGCCGTTTGAACGAGAAAGTGGAAGATATGGATCTGGAGAGCAGCCTGGAGTGGAGCAGCAAGGTCACGTCCAGGCCGGAGGTGGAGATGACGATCTATGAGGGAACTTCAGCTCCGGCGGAGCCTGTCCTGCTGGAAAACAGCGTGGGACGGGTTTCCGGAGAGTTCGTCTACATCTATCCACCGGGAATTCCCATTGTGGCTCCCGGCGAGATGCTTCTCCCGTCGCTGGTACATACCATTGAAGAGTACCAGCAGATGGGACTTTCCGTACAGGGACTGAAGGACCCGGCGGGAAAAACGATCCAGGTGGTAAAACGGCCATGAAAAAAATATTTTACGTGATGGGAAAGAGCGCGTCCGGAAAGGACACAATCTATAAAAAGATACTGGAACAGATGCCGCGGCTGTCTACCGTTACCCTCTACACAACCAGGCCCATGCGGGATGGGGAGAAAGACGGGGTGGAGTATTATTTCACCGATGAAAAGCATCTGGAACAGCTGAGAACGGCTGGAAAGGTGATCGAATCCAGAACCTATGAGACCGTATGCGGTCCCTGGACTTACGCCACAGTGGATGACGGGCAGTTTGAACGGGCCGGCGGAGGCTGCCTGATGATCGGCACGCTGGAATCCTTTGAGAAACTGAAGACCTATTTTGGGGAGAGCAGGATCGTACCCATCTATGTGGAGGTGGAGGACGGACTCAGGCTTCTGCGGGCTGTGGAGAGGGAGCGGCAGCAGAAGAACCCGAAATATGCGGAGGTGTGCCGCAGATTTCTGGCAGATGAGGCGGATTTCAGCGAGGAAAATCTGAAAAAATGCGGGATTGCCAGACGCTATGAAAATGAGGATCTGGATGTCTGTATGGAACAGATTTTGACAGATATTAGAAAGATCTTGTAGGTGTCAACGGAAGAATTTTGTGTTATACTGGATGGGAGGTGCGGCTATGGCCGGGTTTGACCAGGTTCTTGGACAGGAGCATATTAAGAAATTTTTCCGGAACGCGGCGGCGACGGGAAATGTGCCTCACGCCTGTATCCTGTCAGGAGAAGAAGGGATGGGAAAGCGGAAGCTGGCGGAAGCCTTTGCCAGAAACCTGCTCTGTGAAAGGGGAGGTGCGGAGGCCTGCGGTCAGTGTCACAGCTGTAAGCAGACGGCAGCGGAAAGCCACCCGGATCTGATCTTTGTCACCCACGAGAAGCCTGCCAGCATCGGTGTGGATGATGTGAGAAAGCAGATCCAGGATACCATAGTGATCCGTCCCTACAGCGGCAGGTATAAGATCTACATTGTGGATGAAGCGGAGAAGATGACGGTTCAGGCGCAGAATGCCCTGTTGAAAACCATTGAGGAACCGCCGTCCTACGGAGTGATCCTGCTTCTGACGGAAAATCTGGACATCTTTCTGCCCACGATTCTCTCCCGGTGCGTACAGCTGAAGTGCAGGCCTGTGAGCGACAGGGATGGAAAGGCGTACCTGATGGATCATTTGCATGTGCCGGAGGAGAGAGCGGAAATCTATGCGGCATTTGGGAGAGGAAATATTGGAAAAATGGTAGATTTTGCGACTTCTGAAAAATTTCAGAATATGTATGACAAGATGATTTATATTCTGAAGAACATCAAGGAGATGGATATTTCAGATCTTTTAAACTGTATAAAGGAACTGAAGGATGAGAACGTGGATATTTACGACTGTCTGGATTTTATGCAGCTGTGGTACCGGGACGTTCTCATGTATAAGGTTACCAGGGATATGAATCTGATGATATTCAAGAATGAGCACAACGCCATCAGTGATATCTGTGAAAAGTCCGGCTATGACGGACTGGAGCTGATCCTGCAGGCTATCGACAAGGCCAGGGTGAGGCTGAATGCCAATGTGAATCAGGATCTGGCTCTGGAACTGATGCTTCTGACAATGAAGGAGAATTAATATATGACGAAAGTAATTGGAGTGAGATTCCGGAATGCGGGGAAAATCTATTATTTTGATCCCGCGGGCATGGACATCTCCACCGGCGATCATGTGATCGTGGAGACGGCCAGAGGAATCGAGTACGGGTTTGTGGTGCTGGGAAGCCGGGAGGTGGAGGATTCCAAAGTGGTATCCCCCTTAAAGCCGGTGATCCGCATGGCAACTCCCGATGATGAGGCCATAGAGGCCAACAACAAGAAAAAAGAAAAGGACGCGTTTAAGATCTGCAAGGAAAAGATCGCCAAGCACGGTCTGCAGATGAAGTTAATTGACGCGGAATACACCTTTGACAACAATAAGGTGCTGTTTTATTTTACGGCGGACGGAAGAGTGGACTTTAGGGAACTGGTGAAGGATCTGGCGTCGGTGTTTAAGACCAGAATCGAGCTTCGCCAGGTGGGAGTCCGGGATGAGACGAAGATCATGGGCGGAATCGGCATCTGCGGCAGAGATCTGTGCTGCCATTCCTACCTGTCAGAATTTGCCCCGGTGTCCATCAAAATGGCGAAGGAGCAGAATCTTTCCCTGAATCCGTCCAAGATCTCCGGCGTCTGCGGACGCCTCATGTGCTGTCTGAAAAATGAGGAGGAGACCTATCAGTATTTAAACAGCAAGCTGCCGGGAACGGGAGATTATGTGACTACCTCGGACGGCTTAAAAGGCGAGGTCAGCAGCGTCAATGTGCTGAGACAGACGGTCAAAGTGGTTGTGACGGTAAATAAGGATGAGAAAGAGATCCGGGAATATCCGGTGTCCCAGCTGAGATTTAAGCCGAGAAGGAAAAAAGAGAAAGTAAAGGTCAATGACAAGGAACTGAAGGAGCTGGAAGCTCTGGAGAAAAAGGAAGGAAAGTCAAAGCTGTCATGACAGTAGAACTGAAGGAGAATGAGCGGATTGACGATCTGGAGAGAAACGGCTACCAGATCATTCAGCGGACCGACGGTTTCTGCTTTGGAATGGACGCGGTGCTGCTCTCCGGCTTTGCGGCGGTAAAACGGGGAGAAAAAGCTCTGGATCTGGGAACAGGAACGGGGATCATCCCCATTCTGCTGGAGGCCAAGACAGAGGGAGAGCACTTTTCCGCCCTGGAAATTCAGGAGGAAGTGGCGGATATGGCCAGGCGGAGCGTTGCCTTAAATGGGCTGGAACAGAAGATTACAATTGTGAATGGGGATATTAAAGAAGCCAGTCAGATTTTCGGCCCGGCTTCTTTTGATGTGGTGACGTCCAATCCCCCCTATATGAACCATTCCGGGGGACTGAAAAATCCCCATCTGCCGAAGGCGATTGCCAGGCATGAGGTGCTCTGCACTCTGGAAGATGTGGTGCGGGAGGCGGCGAAGGTGCTGAAGACCGGCGGGCGTTTTTACATGGTTCACCGTCCTCACCGCCTGGCGGAGATTATCAACACTCTCACCGCCCACCGTCTGGAGCCGAAACGTCTGAAAATGGTCCACCCCTTCGCGGACCGGGAGGCCAACATGGTGATGATCGAGGCGGTCAGGGGCGGAGGTTCCTTTCTGAAGGTGGAGGCGCCGGTGATTGTGTTCCAGGCGCCGGGAGTTTACAGTGACGAGATCCGGGATGTGTACGGATATTGAACATCCGGATGCGGGAGATAAAAATGGACGAGGAGGAGAGCTATGGCGGGAAAATTATTTCTCTGCGCGACGCCCATCGGGAATCTGGAAGACATTACCTACCGGGTGTTAAAGACTCTGGAAAAGGTGGATCTGATCGCGGCGGAGGATACCAGGCACAGCATCAAGCTGCTGAATCATTTTCAGATCAAAACCCCCATGACCAGCTATCATGAGTACAATAAGGTGGACAAGGCCAGATATCTGGTGGAACAGATGCTCTCCGGCGTCAATGTGGCGCTGATCACCGATGCGGGAACTCCCGGCATCTCTGATCCGGGGGAGGAGCTGGTGAGGCAGTGTTATGAGGCGGGAGTAGAGGTTACCTCCCTGCCGGGGCCGGCAGCCTGCATCACGGCGCTGACCATGTCCGGGCGGTCCACCAGAAGGTTCTGCTTTGAGGCCTTTCTGCCGGCGGAGAAAAGTGATAAAAAAGAGCGGCTGAGAATCCTGGAGGAGCTGAAGGGGGAGACAAGAACCATCATCATCTATGAGGCTCCCCACCATCTCACAAAGACTCTGAAGGATTTGAGGGAAGCTCTGGGCAGCAGCAGAAGGATTACGGTCTGCAGGGAGCTTACGAAAAAGTATGAGACAGCCTGGCAGACCACCCTTGACGGAGCTGTTTCCAGATACGAGGAGGAAGAACCCAAAGGAGAATTTGTGCTGGTGATCGAGGGGAAGAGCCTGGATGAGATCCGGGAAGAGAAAGTCCGCTCCTGGGAGGAGATGTCCGTGGAAGACCACATGGCCCTCTACGAGGGGCAGGGCATGGACCGGAAAGAGGCCATGAAGCAGGTGGCGAAGGACCGGGGAGTGAGCAAGCGGGAGATCTATCAGATGCTGCTGTGACCGGCGGCATCTGCCCGGCGGAAAAACCGATTGAAATTTGCCGGTCAATTCGATATAATAGAAAAAAATATTTTGGAGAAATCAAGCATGGTGTTCAACGGAGAACTGGTTGGATGGCATGCTTTTTGTTTTTTTCCAGGAGGAGGATAGGGAGCATATGGACAGAATTCAGATTGAGACGTTTACCCGGCTTCAGTTTGTCAGCAATCCGTCATTTTCCCCCGATGGCAGGACCATCGCCTTTGTGGTGAAATGGGCGGATTTGAAGGACAACGGCTATAAAGGGGATCTGTACGTCTATGACTGTGAGAAAAAGCAGACCAAGAGACTGACCTGCCGGGGAGATGTAAAGCATTACACCTGGACAAAAGGCGGGGCAGTCCTTTTTGCGGTGGCCGGAGACGGAAAGACCGATTACTATGAAATTTTCCTGGACGGCGGCGAGGCGCAGAAGAGGTTTTCCGTGGAACTGGCTGCGGACAGCGTGTACGCGGTGGATGAGGACCGGTATCTGTTTACAGCGGTGAGCGAGCTGGAAAAACGGACAGAGTCCAAAAACGACGCTTACGAGGTGGTGGATGAGATTCCTTTCTGGTTTAACGGAAAGGGCTTTACAGGCGGCACGAGAACCCGTCTGTACCTCTACCAGGGCGGAGAGCTGACTCCGGTTTCGGATGAGACGGCAGACTGCAGCAGCTTTGGAGTGCGGGGCGGCAAGGTCCTCTATAAGGCCTATCCCTGGACGGACATTCACAACCAGTATGACGGCATCTATCTCTATGATCTGGACAGCGGGGAGACGAAATGCCTTCTGGAAAAGGATACCATGAGAACGGGAATGATCGGTTTCTGGGATGACAGGGAGGCTCTGGTGGCCGCCTGCGCCGGTTCTCCCTATGGAAATGGAAAATACATGGATTTCTACACCATGGACCTGGAAAGCGGAGAGATGAAGCTTCTGGCGGAATATGACTACAGCAGCGGTTCCGGAAGCGTTGGCTCCGACGCCAGACTGGGCGGCGGCCGGACGGTAAAGGCCGGGGACGGAATCTGCTATTTTATCACCACGAGAGGCTACAATGCCTGCCTGTATTCCATTGACCGGGCGGGAACCATCACCGGCGTGGTGACAGAAGAGGGGTCCTGCGACAGCTTTGACGTGAAGGACGGCCATGTGGTGGTCTGCGGGCTGTACGGAGATAAGCCGGCAGAGCTTTACCTGGACGGAGAACAGATTACAGAGTTTAACGATATGAGCCAGTACGCCGTGTCCACTCCTGAGAAATACACGTTCACTGCAAAGGACGGCTATACTCTCACCGGCTGGGTGATGAAGCCTGTGGGCTATGAGCCGGGAAAGAAGTATCCTGCTATTTTAAATATTCACGGCGGCCCGAGAACGGTGTTTGGATCTGTGTTCCATCATGAAATGCAGGTGTGGGCTTCCGCCGGATATTTCGTATTTTACACCAACCCCAGAGGTTCCGACGGCTTTGGAACGGAATTTGGAGATATCAACGGCAAATACGGCACGGTGGACTATGAAAACCTTATGGATTTCACGGATTTTGTGCTGGATCATGAGCCGGATATCGACCGTGACCGGGTGGGAGTCACCGGCGGATCCTACGGCGGCTTTATGACCAACTGGATCATCGGCCACACAGACCGGTTTAAGGCGGCGGCTTCCCAGAGATCCATCGCCAACTGGATTTCCTTTGAATATATGTCGGATATCGGCCACACCTTCACCAAAGACAACCAGGCAGTGTTTGCCTGCGAGGATGTGGATAAGCTGTGGTTCCACTCCCCCATCAAATACATTGAGAACTGCAAGACGCCCACCCTGTTTGTCCACTCAGACGCGGATTACCGCTGCAACGTGGCGGAGGGAATGCAGATGTTCGCAGCCCTGAAGATTCTGGGAGTGGAGTCCAGAATGTGTGTGATCAAAGGGGAAAATCATGAATTGTCCCGTTCCGGACGGCCGAGAAACCGAATCGTCCGCATGAGAGAGATTTTAAGCTGGATGGATCAGCATTTAAAGCCGGAGACGGGGAAGGAGGAACAGTGACATGGGAATGACAGAAAAAGCCCCGGTAAAGCGGGAGGATTTATTTGAATTTCAGTTTCTGTCGGAGGCGGCTCTGTCTCCCGACGGAAGATATGCGGCCTACGTGGTGACCCAGGCGGACCGGGAGAAAAACGGCTATAATTCCGCCATCTGGATGTATGATCTGGAGACGGGGAAAAACCGTCTCATGGCGGAAAGAGGCGGTGCCAAGGGAATCGTCTGGCTGGATGAAAAGAGCTTTCTGTTTGCTTCAGACCGGGGAGACGCGCCGGATCAGGAGTCAGCAGTGTACTACCGGCTGTCTGTGGACGGCGGCGAGGCGGAGAGCTTTTTAACGCTTCCCCACAAGGCGGAGAAACTGGTTCCCATGGGAGAGGATCAGTTTCTGTTCACCGCCCGGGTGGAGGAGTATGAGAAAGAAGAGCCGGGAGAGTACGAGGCAGAGCGGGGAAAAGACTATGAGATCTACGAGGAACTTCCCTTCTGGTTTAACGGCAAGGGGATCGTCAGCAGAAAGCGCACGGCCCTGTTTATCCACAACCGGGTGACGGGGGAGACGAAGCGGATCTCTGAAAAATATCAGAATGTGGTTTCCTTTGATCTGTCTCCGGAGAAAAAGACGGCGGCGTGGTGCGGCCCGGTGTATGAGGATATCTGCCCGAAGACCACGGGGGTATACCTCTATGATTTTGCTTCCGGAAAAACTGCTCCCCTCACCTCTGACAAGGAGTTTGAGGCAGATCATGTCTGCTATATGGGAGAGAAGCAGGTGTTCTTTACGGGGACAACCTACGAGAGAATGGGGAAAAACCCGAGATTTTATGTGGTGAATGTGGATAACGGGGAGAGAACGGATCTGCCGTTTTCTGATTTCTCTGTAGGAAATTCCGTGGGAAGCGACGCCAAATACGGCGGCGGAACCACCATGCTTTACTGTGGGGAGGAAGATGTCCTCTACATGCTGAAGACGGAGTGGGGCTGCAGCCAGCTGGTAAAGATGGACCGCAGGGGCGAGATTGCCTATGTGACGAAGGAAGAAGGCGCGGTCACCGGCTTCGACATCAAAAACGGCCGGGCGGTGATGACAGCCATGAGAGGCTGTTCCATGGCGGAGCTGTACTCCCTGGATGTAAGGACGGGGGAGGAGAAGAAGCTCACCGGCTTTAACGATGAGTATCTGGACAGTCATGAGGTGATCGCTCCGGAGCCGTTCCGGTACGAGGGCAAAAACGGATACACCATGGAAGGCTATGTGATCCATCCCGCAGGCTATGAGCCTGGAAAGAAATATCCGGCGGTGCTGGAGATCCACGGCGGTCCCAAGGGAGTGTCCGGCGGCGTATTTTTCCACGAGATGCAGTGCCTGGCCTCCGACGGATATTTTGTGATCTTCTCCAACCCGAGGGGATCCGACGGACGGGGAGAGGCCTACGCCGACATCACGGAAGCTTTCGGACGGGATGACTTCGGAGATCTCATGGAGTTTACGGATCAGGCCCTGGCCCACTGCCCGGATATTGATGAAAACCGGGTGGGCATCTGCGGCGGATCCTACGGCGGATTTATGTGCAACTGGATGATCGGCCATACGGACCGGTACGGCGCGGCAGTTTCCCAGCGGTCCATTTCCAACTACGCCACAAAGTGTCTGTACACGGATATCGGATACTACGCCAACCGCCTTCAGATGGAAGCTTACCCCTGGGAGGATTTCCACAAGGTGTGGTCCATGTCTCCCTTAAGCGGTGCGGTCAACGCCAAGACCCCCACTCTGTTCCTGCAGTCGGATGAGGACTACCGCTGCTGGATGGGAGACGCCATCCAGATGTTCTCCGCGGTGAAGCGCCAGGGAACGGACGCGAAGCTGGTGCTCTTCCACGGGGAGAATCACGAGCTTTCCAGAAGCGGCAAGCCGGAGAACCGCATGACCCGCTTGAAAGAGCTGGAAGAGTGGTTTGAGAAATATCTGAAGAAGAATTAAATTCCTCCATTGACTTTTTCAGTGGATTTTGCTATTCTGAACGGGTAAAAAGCATATCGTTATAGTGTGTTACTGGTAAAACAGGCATCAGCTGTTCAGACCCCCATGTATGTGCGGGTCTGTTGGCTGGTGCCTTTTTTGTGTCACAAAAAAATTCTCTTTATACCGGTACGCGCAGGAAAACGAGGCAAACAAAGAAAGGAACGGATGAGTATGAAAGACAAAGTATTCAGTGTGCTGCAGCGGGTTGGGCGCAGTTTTATGCTTCCCATCGCCATTCTGCCGGTGGCCGGGCTTCTGCTGGGAATCGGAAGCTCCTTCACCAACGCAACGACAATTTCCACCTATCACCTGGAGAGTATTCTGGGGGACGGGACACTGTTAAACGCCCTGCTGATTATTATGAGTAAGGCGGGAAATGTGATTTTTGACAATCTGCCCCTGATTTTTGCGGTGGGCGTGGCCATCGGAATGGCAAAGGAGGAGAAGGAGGTGTCTGCGCTCTCCGCCCTCATAGCCTTTTTCGTGATGCACGTCTCCATCAACGCCGTGCTCATTGTCAGCGGAAAGGTACTGGCGGACGGAACGGCGGCGGAAGGCGTACTGGACGGAACCATTGCCAATGTGTGCGGAATGCAGACTCTGCAGATGGGCGTGTTCGGCGGTATTCTGGTGGGCCTGGGGGTGGCGGCCCTTCATAACCGGTTCCATAAGATTGTGCTGCCCAATGCCCTGTCGTTTTTCGGCGGTTCCCGGTTTGTGCCCATTATTTCCACAGTTGTGTACCTGTTTGTGGGAATCGGCATGTACTTTGCGTGGCCGGTGGTTCAGAATGCCATCTTTTCCCTGGGCGGCCTGGTGACGGGAACGGGCTATGTGGGGACTCTGATTTTCGGAATTGTGAAGCGGGCGCTGATTCCCTTCGGACTTCACCACGTATTTTATCTGCCTTTCTGGCAGACGGCTGTGGGCGGCACCATGATGGTGGACGGACAGCTGATCCAGGGCGGACAGAATATTTTCTTTGCCCAGCTGGCATCTCCGGATGTGGTTCATTTCAGCGCGGACGCCACCAGATATTTCTCCGGTGAGTTTATTTTTATGATTTTCGGACTGCCTGGAGCGGCTCTGGCCATGTACCGCTGCGCAAAGCCGGAGAAGAAAAAGGCGGCGGGGGGACTTCTGCTGTCCGCGGCCCTGACCTGCATGTTTACGGGAATTACAGAACCTATTGAGTTTTCCTTCCTGTTTGCAGCGCCCATGCTGTTTGTGGTGCAGGTGATTCTGGCGGGGGCGGCCTATATGATTGCCCATATGTTAAATATTGCTGTGGGACTGACCTTCTCCGGCGGACTGCTGGATCTGTTTATTTTCGGTATTCTTCAGGGAAATGAAAAGACCAGCTGGATGAGAATCATCCCAGTGGGCATCATCTACTTCTTCCTGTACTACTTCATCTTCAGCTTCCTCATCAAGAAGTTTAACTTAAAAACCCCCGGAAGAGAGGATGACGATGAGGAGACGAAGCTGTACACAAAGGCAGATGTGAACGCCAGAAAGGCGGAGGCGAAGGAGGAAGCAGCGGGGACAGACGAGCTGAGCCAGGCCATTGCCAACGGCCTTGGAGGAAAGAAAAATATTACATCTGTGGACTGCTGCGCCACCAGACTGCGGTGTTCTGTGGCAAAATCAGAGCTGGTCAATGAGAAAATGTTAAAGGCCACAGGGGCCGTGGGTGTGATCAGAAAAGGCCAGGGCGTTCAGGTGATCTACGGCCCCCAGGTGGCGGTGATCAAGTCCAATCTGGAGACTTATCTGACCACAGCTCCCGATGTGGAGTATCACGGAGAGGACGGAGAAACTGTTTTTGCCGGTCATGAAGAAGAAAAGACTCCGGTCGTTTCGGAAAATGGAGACGGCAGTGCACCGGAATCCAGGGAGAAAAAGACGGGAAGAACGGTGTATTCTCCCTTCACGGGAACGGTGAAGCCCATCACTGAGGCGCCGGATCCGGCGTTTGCGGGAAAAGCTATGGGGGACGGATTCCTGGTGGAGCCGGAGAAAGGAGAGCTGGTGGCCCCGGAGGACGGACAGGTGGATTTTGTATTTCCCACAGGACATGCCCTGGGCTTCCACACGAAGGATGGTGTGGAGATGTTGTTCCACATCGGAGTGGACACGGTAAAACTGGATGGAAAAGGTTTTAAGGCCCTGGTAAAAGACGGAGATGAGGTAAAAAGAGGTGACAAACTCATAGAGTTTGATTTACAATATATTAAAGAAAACGCTCCGTCAGATGTGTGCATCACTGTGTTTACGGGAATGCAGGAAGGGCAGGAGATCCGTGTGACAGCTTCTCACGCAGATGCCCTGGACGAGGCGGCAGAACTGATCTGAGAATCTGACTGTGGGGGAAAAACATGTATCGGGTGATCAAGGTGTTGAATAATAATGGGGTGCTGGCTTTTGACATGGACAAAAGCCGGGAAGTGATTTTCCTGGGAAACGGAGCCGGTTTCGGAAAAAAGACCGGGGAACGGTTTGCCCAGATTAAGGGAGCTTCTTCCTATGCGGCGGAGCCCAGGGGAGACGCCGGTTCCGCTCTGAAGGCGGTAAACGGCATGGATCCTGTGTTTCTGGAAGTGACGGGGAAAATCATCGACGAGGCGGAGAAGAGATTTCAGAACGTCAGCCGGGATGTGCTTCTGCCGTTGGCAGACCACATTGCCCTGGCGGTTCAGCGGGCCAGAGAAGGAAAGGAGTTTCCCAACCCCTTCAACCAGGACATCCGCGCCATGTTTCCCCAGGAGTATCTGGCGGCAGAGCAGGGAAAGCAGATGATCGAGGAGGCGACAGGCCAGAAACTGTCCGACGACGAGACGGGGCTGATCACTCTCCATATCCATGCAGCGCTTTCCGATGAGAATGTGGAGGAATCCCTGACGGCGGCCAGACTGGTGAAGGTGAGCGTGGAGATGATAGAGGAGGGGCTTCATGTGAAGTTAAAACCGGACTCTCTGTCCTACAACCGGCTGGTCAGCCATGTGAGGTACATGATTTTCCGGATTATGCGGGAAGAGCAGGTGAGTCTGGATCTGGAGGATTACGCGAAGGAAAGTTTTCCCCTGTCCTATTCCCTGGCGGAGGAAATCTGCGCCAGGCTGGAGCGGGAGCTGAAAAAGAAAATCCGGCGGGAGGAGATAGGTTTTCTGGGAATCCACATCGAGCGTGTGGCCAGGATGTGAAGCAGTAAAAATCCACGGGAGATGCCTTTCCAGGTCTCTTCCGTGGATTTTTAGTTTTCTGTCACTGAAACTGACAGCTTTTGTAAGCTTTCGCGAACACCTTTGCGGCGCTGCATGCAAGTTTCGCTGGTTCCCGGCCGCAGGGCACGGAACCTATGGGAGCTTTCTCCCAGAACGATTATGCCTGGGATGCTTTGTACTGCTTTAAAGCCTGAGCCAGCTGATCCGGACAGGAGGTGGGCTTCATGCCGCATCTTACGCCGTCCAGACGGCGGATCACTTCGTCAATGTCCATTCCCTCCACCAGCTTGCTGATGCCTTTCAGATTGCCGTTGCAGCCGCCTGTGTAGCTGACATCGGTGAGCTTTCCGTCTTTTACGTCAAAATGAATCTGTGTGGAACAGGTTCCTCTTGTCTTGTATACCATTTGATTTTCCTCCGTATTTCCCTCATAAATAAAACAAATTGTTAGCAGCTTCATTATATCCGTCAGGAAAAGGGCTGTCAAGAGCGGCGGAAAACCGGATAAACAGGGATTTTCTTGCAAAGGAGCGCTGCTTTCCTGTATACTGGAAGAAAAATGAATGGATACAGGAGGTAGACAATGCTTGGAATTATCGGAGCCATGGATCAGGAAGTGGCGGAGATCAAAAATCAGATGACAGATGTGACCGTGGAGCGTGCGGCTGCCATGGATTTTTACAGAGGAAAACTGAAGGGAAAGGATGTGGTGGTGGTCCGCTCCGGAATCGGCAAGGTGAACGCCGCCGTCTGCACCCAGATTCTGGTGGACCGCTACGGCGTGGACGCGGTGGTGAATACGGGAATTGCCGGCTCTCTGAGAAATGAGATCAACATCGGGGATATTGTGCTGGCCACAGACGCGGTGCAGCACGATATGGACGCCACCTGCTTTGACTATCCTGTGGGAAAGATTCCTCAGATGGACGTCTATGAATTTCAGGCGGACGAAAAGCTGCGGGAGCTGGCAAAGGCGTGCAGCAGAGAGGTGATTCCTGATGTGGGCGTATTTGAGGGACGGGTGGTCAGCGGCGACCAGTTCGTCAGCAGCCGCGAGAAAAAGGACTGGCTGGTAAAGACTTTCGGCGGCTACTGCACGGAAATGGAAGGAGCGGCCATCGCCCAGGCGGCCTATCTGAACAACATTCCGTTTCTGGTGATCCGCTCCATCTCCGACAAGGCAGATGACAGCGCCCATATGGATTATCCGGCCTTTGAGGCAAAGGCGGCGGAGAATTCCGTGAAGCTGATGATTGCCATGGCGGAGAGACTGTGACGGAGAGATTGTAACAGAAGTTCTGCTACGAGAGAATTTTTCCCTCCTCCGTGAGGAAAAACTCCGCCGGCTTCTCCTGGGAGGAGAACTGGAAGGGAGTCAGGGCGGCGGCATAGCTGCCCGCATTTGTGACGGCGACGATGTCTCCCGGTTCCAGATGGGGGAGAAGGATGTCTTCCGCGATCACGTCGGCGGCGGTGCACAGATTTCCCGCCAGGGTCACCTGCTCAGACGGCGGTTCTTCTTTGAAGGTCATAATCCCGCATTCATCCCTGCAGGTAAACAGGGGTTCACAGCCTTCCGGGGAAGGATCCGGGGAATACCGGCAGATGAGGCGGGCCAGAACCGGGCGGAGAAAGCCGTTTAAGGTATTTTCCAGAATGAGGTAGGTTTTGCCCCGGGATATTTTCCGGTCCAGCACTCTGGTGACGTAATATCCGCTTTTTCCCACGGCGAACCGCCCGGTCTCGATCAATATGGCCGTGTCCGGGTGAGAAGCGTGAAATCCTGCAAATAGTTCCGCGGTTGTTTCTTTCAGCGCTTCCAAGTCCAGGGGACGGTCGTTGGGGGAGTAGGGGATGCCCATTCCCGATCCCAGGTTGAGAAATTTTAAGGGGAATCCGGTTTTCTCCTCAAAAGTTTCCGCCAGATGAAACATATTTCTGTAATATTCTGCCAGGACTTCCGAACGGAGTTCCTGGCTTTTTAAATGCACATGAATGCCGCCGATCACCACATTTTTCAGTGGCGTTTCCGCCAGAAATTCATAGAGCTGGCTCTCGTCAATCCCAAATTTGGATGAACTGCCGGGTCCGCCTCCGAAAGAAAAATCAGGATTTATGCGGACACCTGCGTGCAGGATCTGCCCGGATTCTCCGGCGGCGGCCTGAATCCGCAGCAGTTCTCCGGTACTGTCGGCGATGAGAGTGGATCGGGACATGGCCCGGCGGATGTCTTCTGAAGTCTTTCCGGGAGCGGAATAGTAGATCTGATCCGGAGAGAGCCCCGCTTTTTCGGCGGCCAGCACCTCCCCAAAGCTGGCGGTGTCCGCGCCAAGCCCCCGGGAACATACGCTTTGGATCACATGGGGATTGGGATTGCACTTGATGGAATAGAGAAACTGGGCCTGGGGAAAGGTCTCTTTCAGCAGATCAATATGGCGGAAAATAGAAGATTCATCGTAAAGGTAAAAGCTGCCCCCGGCCTGGGCCAGGGAGCGGACAGCAGATGCTAACCGGTTCATGAAAATTCCTTCTTCGGATGGGTTGATGACTTCATTATACAGGGAAAATCCCGGTTCTTCCACTGGTTTGCAAAAAGGGGCGCAGGAGGTTAAAAACCCCTTCCAGCGCGATTCCGGGAGGGATTTGTCGAACGATTCTAGGGCCTTTAATCTTCTCATGTAAAAATGCCCCCGCTATAATAGGTGGTATCTGGAAAGCGATTCCGGAAAGAAAGGGGAGCATTTATCATGCAAGAATTTTTAGCAACAGGAAAAGTGCTGTATGTGCTGGCGGGACTGTGCCTGCTCAGTATGATCTGCAAATGGATGACAAAGAGCCTCTACAAACGATTAATGAAAGAAACCACCAACATGGCAATGACCAAAAATAAGAACCTGAAAACATTAAAGCAGCGGATTGAGAGCACCTACCGGTTAAACGGCGGAGTGGCCAACATGGCCGCGTATCTGGAGAGACAGACGGCAGATTTTAAATTTCTGAAGATTTCCTTGTCCGGCTGGAGCAATTTTTCCAATCAGCTGACTCTCCTGTGTTTTCTGGTAGGCGGGGCGGCGGCGTTTCTGGCCTACTGGTACCGAAGCGATACCTATTATATTGCCCTCTACGGCACCATGGGAATTCTGGCCGGGCTTTTGACCATGGTGGTGGATGTGGGAGTCAATTTAAGTGAAAAGAGACAGCAGCTTTTAGTGGCGCTGGAGGATTATATGGACAATTCCCTGTTCTTCCGGCCAGGGAAGGGGCGTATGGCGGCAGCTGAGACGGAAGACGGAGCTTACAAGCCTGCCATAGCCGCCCGCAGCCGGGAAAGCGGCAAGGTTCCGGCGTATGAGGCGCAGCGGGAGGAACTGAAGGAGAGCGCTGCCGTCCGGGATGACGGGCTGAGGGAAGGCGGACTTCGGGGAAGTCTGCGCGCCCGCCGGAGAAGGGAGGACAAGCAGCAGGAGCCTGCGGTGGACACCGGTTCTTTAAAGCACAGCCTGGAACAGATCGCCGCCAGCAGGGACAAGGACCGGTCCGACGAGAACTGGCTGAAAGATTTGAAACCGGAGGAGGTGAAGCTTCTCGGAGACATTATCAGAGAATATTTGACCTGAACATAAGAAATTTTACTTTTAATGAAGGAAAATTATGGTATAATATAGCCGAGTTGTTGAATATTTTGTGAACAGCGCAGATCATGCCGCCATCACAGAAGAAAAGGAGAGTGGATATAACAATGGGAAAAACAGTGACATTTGACTATTCCAGGGCTGCGAAGTTTATCAGCGCAGAAGAAATGGAAAACGCCAAGGGAACTACCATGTATGCCAGGGACGTTCTGGTGAACAAGACGGGGGCCGGAAATGATTTCCTCGGGTGGATCGACCTGCCTGTAAACTATGATAAGGAAGAGTTCGCGCGCATTAAGAAAGCAGCTGAGAAGATTCAGAATGATTCTGATGTGCTTTTGGTAATCGGCATCGGCGGCTCCTATCTGGGAGCAAGAGCAGCCATCGAATTTTTAAGTCACAGTTTTTACAACGTGCTGGATAAGGGCGTGAGAAAGACGCCGGAGATCTATTATGTTGGAAACAGCATCAGCAGCAAGTACATTCATGACCTGAAGGATGTGCTGGCCGGCAAGGATTTCTCCATCAATATCATTTCCAAATCCGGAACTACCACGGAGCCGGCAATCGCGTTCCGGGTATTCAAGGAGATGCTGATTGAGAAATACGGCCGGGAGGAAGCCAACAAGAGAATCTATGCCACCACGGACAGAGCGAAGGGAGCTCTTAAGAATCTGGCCAACGAGGAAGGCTACGAGAGCTTTGTGGTGCCGGACGACGTGGGCGGACGTTTCTCCGTGCTGACGGCTGTAGGTCTGCTTCCCATTGCGGTAAGCGGAGCCGATATTGATCAGCTGATGGAGGGCGCGGCTTCCGGAAGGAAAAAGGCGCTGGAGCAGCCCTTTGAGGAAAATGGGGCCCTTCAGTACGCGGCCGTGCGCAACATTTTATATAAAAAGGGCAAGAGCGTGGAGATCGTAGCCAACTACGAGCCCAGCCTGCACTATGTATCTGAGTGGTGGAAGCAGCTTTACGGCGAGAGCGAGGGCAAAGACCAGAGAGGTATTTTCCCGGCAGCTGTGGATCTGACCACTGACCTTCACTCCATGGGCCAGTTCATCCAGGACGGCTCCAGAGTGATGTTTGAGACGGTTCTGAACGTGGAGGAGTCTCCCGAGGAGATCCTTCTTCAGAAGGAAGAGGTAGACACAGACGGAATGAACTACCTGGCCGGCAAGAGTGTGGATTTTGTGAACAAGAGCGCCATGAACGGCACCATTCTGGCCCACACCGACGGCAACGTGCCCAACCTGATGGTGACCATTCCGGAGCAGAACGCCTTCTATCTGGGAGAACTGTTCTACTTCTTTGAGTTCGCCTGCGGTGTCAGCGGATACCTGCTGGGTGTAAATCCCTTCAACCAGCCGGGTGTGGAGAGCTACAAGAAGAACATGTTTGCCCTTCTTGGAAAGCCCGGATATGAGAGCGAGAGGGAAGAACTGTTAAAGAGACTGTAAATAGAAATTGACAAAAAAATAACGCCTGGGAACATGCAGAGAGCAGAATGCCGCATGTTCCCGGGCGTTTTGATGATTTATTCTTTCTTCTTCAGCAGATCCGGATATTTCTGCCGCACGTAGGCCTCCAGCGTGCTCTTGTCAATGAGGGCCGGAGCCACGCCCCGGCGGGTCACGCTGAATCCGGCGGCCAGGTTGGCGATTCGGATGGCGTCTTTCAGCTCGTATCCATAGAGAAGATAGGAGGCCAGAGCGCTGATGAACGCGTCGCCGGCGCCTGTATTGTCGATGGAGAGGAAGGGTTCCGCCGGCAGATGGAGCTCATCGGAGGCGGTCCTCATATAGCATCCGTTTTTCCCCAGGGTGACGATGACGGTGGATATTCCCAGGTTGAGGAAATGCTCCGCCTGTTTCTCAAGGGTGGATTCCTGAGGACAGATTTCATTGATCTCGTCCAGGTTAGGAACCAGAATATCAATATTTGCCAGAATATCCGGCCTGATAAAATGACGGGCAGAGGGCTTGAGGATTGTTTTGGCGCCGTGGGCCTTTGCCGCCCGGCAGGCGGCCAGCACGGTCTCGTCGGGGAGTTCCGTCTGTATGAGACAGTACCCGGCGTGTTCAAACAGGCTGTGGTTTTTCTCAATGTCATCCGGCGTCAGGCACTGGTTGGCCCCGGACAGGATAGAGATGATGGACTCCCCATTCTTTTGGACGAAAATGTAAGCTTTTCCCGTCTGCTCCCCGGGAATCCGTTTGATTCCGGAAGTGTCCAGGGAATATTTTTCCATGGCGGTGTCGATCACCTCCGCGTCCGTGTCCGTGCCCACGCAGCCCATGAGAGTCACCATATGGCCCAGGCGGGACACACCCACGGCCTGGTTGATGCCCTTGCCTCCGGGGAATACGAGGGAGTCAGTGGTCATCACCGTCTTTCCGGAGTAGGGAAGCTGATCCACGTTCAGGTAATGGTCAATATTGATGCTGCCCACCACCAGGATCCGTTCCTCCTGCATGTGGGGAGGAAAGGAGACGGTGGAAAGTCCGTTCAGACAGATTTTCGGGCGGAAGGTCTTCCGGCTCCATTCCGGATCTTCCAAGTGGAGCAGCTTTTCCGTGAGATACTGTCCGAAGGCCCGCTCCGGCACAGGGCAGCAGGAGATGGATGGAAAAGGAAGCTCGTGAAACTGGCCGTCCTTCATGGCGATGATGGACAGTTCCCTGGGAATGGAGTAGTGGAGAGAAGTCAGCTTTCCATACAGCTCCAGGGCATTGGTGTAGTTGGAGCAGACCACAGCGCTTACCAGCCGGGATGCAATCTTCTGCAGCAGAAGGGGCGAGATCTCGTGAAAAACCAGAGAGTCCTTCGGAAGGATCCCGTGCTCAAACAGGCATCTGCGGTATCCGTCCAGAAACAGGCCGTCTTCCTCCTGACCGGAGAGAAGGCAGGCGATGGAAGTATGGTACCGTTCCAGAAGATTTTCCACTGCGAACGCAGACAGAGAGTCATAGCGGATATATTCGGAATCCGCCGCCCAGGGACACTGGAACAGCAGATAAGGGATCCCCGCTTTTTCGGGAATGGTTTTCAGTGAAAGGCTGGCTGAGGAAACCGGCTCCCACAAAATGCCGTCCACCTTGGCGCGGCAGAGAATATTTAAGGTCTGGGATTCAGTTTTCAGGCTGTTTCCGCTGACAGAATAGATCACCCGGTGTCCCAGGGCCTGGGCCTGTTCCATAATTCCCTCCGCAATTTCCTGGGACTGGGAGCGCAGGACGGCTCCGATCAGAGGTGTTTTGGAGGGAATGGTGGAGATAGAAGAATAAGGGCTGTAGCCGTATTCCCTTGCCAGATTTAAAATCCGTTCCCTGGTTTCCGCGCTGATGCCCTCATCCTTCTGATTCATCACTTTTGAGACTGTGGAAGTGGATACGCCTGCAAGCTGGGCCAGTTCTTTGATTGTCATAAGGTTCTCCTCTCCGCTGCTTTGTTCAGAGATACAGTTACTATACACAAGTAAGCATATTGTAAATTATACTCTATAAAGCAGATGCAGTAAAGGAAGAAATATTAAAAATGCACAAAAAACGGTTGACATCACTGGAAAATAGTAATATTCTTTTTATAAAGAAATTATTTTCGGAAAATGTTTTTTATGGTATAATTAAGAAATGCCACTTCAGGAGGATAACATGACAAGACCATTTATCATCGACTGCGATACGGGAACGGATGACGCGATTGCGTTGATGGCCGCTTTTGGCTGTCCGGAAATCAATGTCAGGGCAATTACATCGGTAAACGGCAATGTGAAGGAAGAGTATACCTCAGCCAACAATCTGAATCTGACGGAATATCTGGGAATTGATGTGGAGGTGGCGAGAGGAGCGACTCTTCCGTTTTATCCCAGAGGAAATTACTACGGACCGACCCACGGAAAGACGGGCCTGGGAGATGTGGTGATTCCCGATGCGGAGAAGACCTCTTTTTCAAAGGACATGGCGCCGGAGGTAATCCGCCGGATCGCTGAGGAAGAAAATGGAGAGCTGGAGCTTCTGGTGGTTGGTCCCATGACCAATATCGCCATCGCTATCAGCCTTTATCCCCAGCTGAAAAAGCAGATCAAACATATCTGGTTTATGGGAGGAGCTGTGCAGGGGGGCAACGTGAGCTCCACAGCGGAGTTTAATATCTGGGTGGATCCCACGGCGGCCAAGCTGGTGACAGAAGCCGGTATTCCCATGACCATGGTAGGCCTGGATGTGACGACGAAAGCGGTGCTGGGCCGTGAGGAGGAGCAGGAGCTGAGAGCGTTCGGCAGCAAAGCCTCCGTTCTGACCGCTGATATTTTGGAATATATGTTTAAGCGCTGCAAGGACGGCGGCGAGGACGCGCTGATGCATGACGCCCTGGCCCTGGCTGCTGCGGTGATTCCGGAGTGCCTGACCTGTAAAGAAGCGTTTCTGGACGTGGAGTGCAGAGGCGAGTACACTGCGGGACATACGGTGACAGATCTTGTGGGAAGAAGCCTGGGAAAGGCTCCCAATGCTTCTGTGGCTGTGGAACTGAACCTTGATATCTTTAAAAAGTGGCTGCTGGAGTGCATTAAGCGCTGCGGACAGGCATGAACGGCGGGGCAGAGAGGAAAACGACGCTTTTTGTAGCAAAAACATCGTTTTATAAAAATATACTGATTCTGGCTTTCCCCATTATCCTGCAGCAGCTTCTGCGGGTCAGCGTGGATACCCTGGACAGCATTATGCTGGGCCAGATTGACCAGATTCAGATGTCGGCGGTATCCCAGGCCCAGCAGGTGTTTTTTGTATTTTATACAGTGTGCAACGGGTTTGCGGTGGGATGTTCCGTGCTGATCTCCCAGTACTGGGGGAAGAAAGAGCTGGATTCCATACGGACTCTGTTCGCAGTGGGAGTGAGATACATAGCGGTGTTTGCGGCTGTTGTGGCGGCTGTGGTGATTATCTGGCCGGAAAAGGTGATGAGAATCTACAGCAGTGACCCGGAGCTGATCCGGCTGGGAGCTTCCTATCTCAGAATTGCCGCGTGGATGTATCTGCCCTGTGCGGTCAGCAGCATGCTGTTTGCCTGCTGCAGAGGCATTGAGCAGATGGGGGTATCCTTTACCACCAATGCGATTTCATATCCTTTAAATATTTTACTGGATTATTGTTTGATTTTCGGGGCATTCGGTCTTCCGGAGCTGGGAATCCGGGGAGCGGCCACCGGCGCGGTGATCGCCCGCCTGGTGGAGCTGACGGTGCTCTGCAGATTTGTATTCCGGAAGGAAAAAACAATCAGCCTGAAGCCGGGGGATATGCTTCGGAAAGACCGGCGGCTGAGCCGGGATTTCCTGAAGGTGGGAATGCCCATTGTGGCCCATGAGATGATCTGGTCCACGGGAACCACCGCCGGAAGTTCCATCACCGGACAGATGAGCACAGTGATTGTCACTGGCTACAATGTGGCGAATGTGCTGTACCAGCTGCTGGGCTGCGTGATGAACGGAGTGCTTCACGCCTGTTCCGTTACCATTGGAAAGACCATCGGGGCGGGAGGCAGCCGGGAGAAGATCCGGCAGGAGGCTTACAGCCTGGTGCTGATCGGACTGGTGGGCGGTACGGTCCTGGGCGTGATGACCCTGATTGTGGGCAGCGCTTTTGTGGGGATCTATGATCTGACTCCGGATGCGGCGGAATTTGCCCGCTGGTTTATGGTGATCTTCGCACTGATCTGGCCGTTTTCCGGAATGGAGATGACGGGAATGATCGCGGCCCTGAGAGCGGGCGGCGACGGAAAGACCGGTTTTATCACGGACATTTTTACCATGTGGCTGATTACCATCCCGCTGGCGTCCTTAAGCGCCTTTGTGCTGGGACTGTCACCCTACGTTGTGATCTCCATTATTAAATTCAATATTGTGTTAGAAGCCCTGGTGGGTATCTGGCGGATCCGCTCCATGAAGTGGGTCAAAAATCTCACCGCGGTCTAAATAAAGTACATAATAACTTTACCAAAAAAAGGAGGAACAAGATTATGAAACTGAAAAAACTGATGGCACTGACCATGGCCGGCGTGATGACGTTTTCACTGGCAGCGTGCGGAGGCGGCTCCAGCTCAACCACGACCACTGGTTCCGGCGACAGCAGCGAGGAGGCTTCCGATGACGGTGAGGCTGCATCCGGCGATGTGGAGAAGAGCGTTGCTTACATCGTAGGAAACCTGGGCGACAAGTCCTTCAACGACTCCGGTGAGACTGGAATGGCACAGTTAAGAGAGATGGGATGGGACTGCAAGACCATCGAGGCCGGCGACGAGACGAAGGCTGACAAGTGGGAAGACACCATGCTGGATGCCATCGACGAGGGCTATCACTTTATCGTTGCATCTTCCACCTACAGAGACATCATCATGAAGCTGGCAGAGGAGTATCCGGAGAACCAGTTCGTGGTATTTGACGACTCCATGGATGAGTCCGAGATTCCGGACAACGTAGCATTTATCTTCTACGCTCAGAACGAAGGATCCTACATGGTTGGCCAGCTGGCTGCCGGCATGACCGAGAGCGGCGTGGTTGCTGTGAACGTAGGTATGGACAACCCGGTTATCTCTGACTTTGTTACCGGATTTATCAACGGCGTACAGGACTATGATCCCAATGTAAAGGTTGTTAAGGCATCTGTTGGTTCCTGGACTGAGCCGGCTAAGATGAAAGAGCTGTGCCTGACCCAGGCAAGAGATCAGAACGCGGATGTGTTCTATCAGGTAGCCGGCGGTTCCGGTACTGGTCTGTTTGAGGCCTGTGTGGAGACTGGCAACTGGGCAATCGGTGTAGACTCCGATCAGTATGCGTACTACAAGGATTCTGAGAATCCGGAGCTGGCAGACGTAATCCTTACCTCCATGTTAAAGAATGTGGGCGATTCTCTGGTAGCATTCTTTGAGCAGGTTGAGGCCGGCGATGATGTATGGGGCAAAGTAAACCATCTTGGACTGAAGGACAACGCAGTTGGCTATGTTGACAACGAGTTCTTCCAGGAGAATGTTCCTCAGGAAGTGAGAGATAAGATGGCAGAGTCCAAGGAAAAGATCGCAAGCGGCGAGCTTGAGGTTCAGTCCTACTATGATTTCGCAGATGAGTCTGAGTATCAGGCACTGCTTGATTCTGTAGCTCCGTAATAATTCAGCAACAGCAGCCGGGAAACCGGTATACTCTATAATCACTTATATATCAGCAGGCCTCCCCTGTGGGGCCTGCTGATATAACATAGGAGGAAAAAGTATGGCTCAGGAAGTATTGAGAATGGAAGGCATCACCAAGATATACGACAATGGCTTCGTGGCCAACAAGAATATCACCTTCTGGCTCCATGAAGGCGAGATTCTTGCGCTCGTAGGTGAGAACGGCGCCGGAAAAACCACTCTTATGAAGGTTTTGTTCGGTTTGGAGACTCCTCAGGAAGGCAAAGTGCTGATTAACGGGGAGCCGGCCAAGATTGAAAACACCCTGGATGCCATCAGCAAGGGAATCGGTATGGTTCACCAGCACTTCATGCTGGTTCCGTCCCTGACGGTGGCAGAAAATGTTGTACTTGGCATTGAGCCCATGAAAAACGGACTGTTCGATTTTGAAAAGGCCGTTTCCATGACTCAGGAAGTGGCCGACAAGTACAATTTCAACATCGACCCTAAAATGAAGGTGGCGGATCTGTCCGTAGGACAGATGCAGAAGGTAGAGATCATGAAGGTGCTCATCAAGGGTGCAAAAATCATTATCATGGACGAGCCTACAGCCGTGCTGACACCTCAGGAGACCGACGAGCTGTTTGAGCAGCTGATCCTGCTGCGGGACGGCGGTCATTCCATCATCTTCATTTCCCATAAACTGGAAGAGGTAAAACGGATCTGCAGCCGCGTGACGGTGCTGCGCCACGGCTACTGCCTTGGAAGCTACGACCTGGCAGATATGAACGAAGAGGATATCTCCCGCCTGATGGTAGGCCGTGACGTTGTGCTGAAGATTGAAAAGGATGATCCGAAGATCGGAAAACCGGTGGTTCACATTCAGAATCTGGTGAAGATCAACGAGTCCGGCAAGCATGTGCTGGATGACATTTCCTTTGATATCCATGAGGGCGAGGTAGTGGGAATCGCAGGCGTGGAGGGCAATGGACAGAGCGACCTCTCCGACGTGCTTTCCGGCATGGGATCCTTTACCTCCGGAACGGTGGAAGTAAACGGCAACAACATCAAGGGAAAGACGGTTCACGAGATCCGGGGAATGGGAATGGCCTATATTCCGGAAGATCGTATGGAGTACGGCTGCGCCGGCGACATGTCCATCCGGGACAATATTGTGGCGGACCGGTTCTTTAAAAAGGAGTATAAGAGCGGACCGTTTATGAAACGGAAATACATCGATCAGATTGTGGATCAGTACATTAAAGATTTTGAGATCGCCTGCGATGACAAGAGCCAGCCGGTGCGCATGCTTTCCGGCGGAAACATTCAGAAGGTGGTCGTGGCCAGGGAGTTTACCTCAGGCTCCAATTTCATTCTGGCAAATCAGCCTACCCGTGGTATTGACGTAGGCGCTGCGGAAATGATCCGCAAAACCATTGTAAGAAAATCCAGAGAAGAAGGAACTGCTACGCTTCTGATCTCGGCAGACCTGAATGAAGTTCTGGAGTGCTCAGACCGGCTTCTGGTATTCCGCAAGGGCAAGGTGGTTGCAGCGTTCCCGAAGGCAAACGAAGTGTCGGAGGCAGAACTGGGCGAGTACATGCTTGGCCTTAAAACTATGACTGCCGAGGAAATGGAGGGGCTGTTATGAACAAAACGAGAAAAATCGAAATGACGGTTGAGCTGATCCGTATTCTGGTTGCGGTAGGTATTGCTTACCTCATCGCGCTTGTGACTCTGTTCCTGATCAGTGACGATCCGATCTACATTATTGAGCAGTTCGTGCTGGGACCGTTTTCATCTGTAAGACGTGTGGGAAGTATTATTAACCTGGCAATTCCCTTTACATTCACCGGACTCTGCTTCTGCTTTATGTACGCGGTAAACAAGTTCAATCTTTCCGGAGAGGGAATTTTCATGTTTTCCGGCTGTATGGCCACTCTGGCGGCCATCAATATCGGCGATGGACTTCCCTTCCCGATTATGCTTCTGATTCTGCTGGTGGTAGGAGCTGTGACCGGTATTGTGATTACCGCCATACCGGCGCTCCTGGACGCGAAATTCAAGGCCAATATCGTCGTGGTGTCCCTGATGCTCAACAGCATCCTGGTATTCCTTTCCATCTGGGTGCTGAAATATCTCATGCGTGACCCCACCATCGGTTCCATGGGCTCTTATCCCCTTCCCGACAATGCGGTTCTGCCCAATGTATTTGGAAAATTCCGTATTCAGTCCGGTATCTTCATCGCGGTAATTGCGGTGATCGCAGTGGCCATTCTGTTCTACAAGATGGTATTCGGATACAAGATGAGAGTTGTGGGAAGCAATCCCCTCTTTGCAAAGGCCTGCGGTATCAACATGGTGGGAACCATCGTTGTGGCTCAGCTCATCGGCGGCGCTCTGGCAGGACTTGGCGGAACCTGTGAGATCCTTGGAAACTATGATCGTTTTAAATGGACAGCCAGCACCCAGCACGGATTTGACGGACTGATGGTGGCCGTTCTGGCCAGAAGAAATCCCATTCTTGTGCCGGTGGCAGCTCTTCTGCTGGCGTACATCCGTATCGGAGCCGACGTGGTAAACTCCAGAGGAGATATTCCCATTGAGTTCATCACCGTGATCCAGGGTATTGTAATCCTGCTGGTGGCTGCGGAGGAGTTCATGGGAAGATTCAAGAAGAAGATGATCTACAAAGCTGCGGAAGAGAGTCTTGCCGAGGACAAGAAGGAAGAAGTGGCGGAGATCATGTCCGAGGACGATGGCGAAGGAAAGGAGCAATAATATGTTTACGTTAGATTGGTTTGCAAATTTTGGATTTTCGACGTTGCGTCTGTCTACTCCTCTGATCTTTGCCGCTCTGGCGGCTGTTATCAGCCAGAAGGCCGGAATGCTTAACATGGCTCTGGAAGGTATGATGCTTTCCGCGGCTCTGGGAGGCGTAGTATTTGCTGGAATGACGGGAAATGTGTGGATCGGCCTGCTGGGGGCAATCGTTGTCAGTGTGTTTGTGGGCTGGGTTATTGCATTTGCCAACCTTTCCGGAAAGACAGACCTTTATCTGACCTGTATCGCTGTCAACCTGGCGGCGACCGGCGGCACCGTATTTGCCATGTACCTGATCACCGGCGAGAAGGCTACCACCTCCGCTGCCATCAGAGCTTACACGCTGCCGTCCATTACCATTCCGCTGATCAATAAGATTCCGCTGATCGGACCTATGATCTCCGGACACAATATACTGACTTATTTCGCGTTTATCAGCGTATTTCTGGTATGGTTTTTCCTGTACAGAACGAGACTGGGTCTGAGAATGAGGGCTGTGGGAGAGAATCCCCAGGCTGCGTCCTCTGTAGGAATCAATGTTAAGAAGATCGGTTACATTTCTTTCTTATATGCCGGCGTGCTGTGCGGTTTCGGCGGCGCTTTCATGTCCATGGGCTGGGTCAGCTTCTTCATGAAGAACATGGTAAACGGCCGTGGTTACATCGGACTTTCCGCTATGAACATCGCGGAAGGAAATCCTGTGGGATCTGCCATTGCGGCAGTGTTCTTTGGATTCTCAGACGCTCTTGCGACGACTCTGAAGGGCCAGGGCGGTACCTTCCCCACAGAGTTCCTGGATATGATCCCCTACGCGGCGACCATCATCGCCCTGGTAGTGATCAGCTCCATCCGTATGAGCCATCTGAGAAAGATTCAGCAGGGCGGAAAATAACAGGCATTTGGAGGTATGAATAAATGAGCGACAAGCGGAAAGTGGTCATTGACTGTGATCCGGGAATAGACGATTGTTTTGCGCTGATGCTGTGCATCAGACATCTGGATGTGGTTGGAATCGTAGCCGTGGGCGGAAACACCGGTCTGCAGTACACGGAGAGAAATGCCAGATACATGACAGAACTTACCGGACGGCCGGATATCCCGGTTTACGCGGGCTACGACATGCCCATGTTAAATAAGCTGGTGCGGGCCACAGAGGTGCACGGAAGCGGCGGCCTCGGAACGGTGGTAATTGAGGAGCCGAAAAAGCAGCTGGAGAAGCAGCACGGAGTGGATTACCTGATTGATACTTTTATGAATCATGACGATATTTCTCTGATTACGCTCGGACCTCTGACTAATGTGGCTCAGGCGATTTTAAAGGAGCCGGAGTTAAAGAAACGGATTCCGGAGATTCTCTGCATGGGAGGTTCTGCTTTTGTGGGAAATACTACGCCCACGGCGGAGTTTAACATTTACGTGGACCCGGAGGCGGCTAAAATTGTGTTTGAGTCCGGCATCCCCATCCGTATGGTGGGACTGAATGTGACCAGACAGAACCGGATGACGCCAGATGACGTGGAGATTCTGAAAAAAATGGGAAATCCGGTGGCCGATTTTGCGGCCCAGATTCTGTCCTTCACGGCAGGGATGAACGGCCGGACCGGGCTGTGCGACGCCTGCGCCGTGTCCTGGCTGGTGGACCCGGATATTATCACAAAGAGCGCGATGGTCCATGTGGACGTGGAAACGAAAGGCGAGTTTACCAGAGGCATGACTGTGTGCGACTGGAGAGAGTATATGGGCAAGGATCCGAAAGAGGATATCGCCCATGAAAAGCAGTTCGTGCAGTGGAATCCCACTCCCAATGTGGAGGTGGCTCTGGAATTTAATGAAGAACGGTTCCGCCAGGTGCTGTTTGATACAATTGAGTCATACGGGAGGCAGTAATTAATGTTTACACAGATTTATTCCATTCAGACGGTGGAGGAAGCTCTCGGCTGCGTGGAGGCGGGTGCTGACCGCATCGGAGTGCTGGTGGGCACTCCGGGCGGGAAGTTTCCCTGCGCCATCCATGAGGAAGAGGCGGAGAAGATTTTTGAGGCGCTGAAGGGCAAGGCAGTGCGGGTGCTGATCTCAGTGGCGGATAATGAGAGAGATATTCTGGATCAGACGAAGCGTCTCCATCCCGATGTGCTCCACCTGTGTGCGAACTTTACAGGAAGTCCGGAGTTCCGGGAGAAAATGCGGCAGGAGATTCCGGACGTGCTTCTCATGGAAGCGGTGGGAATCGTGGATGAGAGCGCTGTGGAAGATGCGAAGGCGAAGGCTGAGTACGCTGATATTCTGATTCTGGACAGCGTTTCCAAGACAGTGCCCGGTGTGGGAGCTGCGGGGGAGACCCACGACTGGAGCATTGACAAGGCGATCGTGGACGCTGTGAATATTCCGGTAATCCTGGCCGGGGGACTGGGACCGGACAATGTGGAGGATGCGATCCGCGCGGTTCATCCCGCCGGTGTGGATTCTCTGACAAAGACCAGCATTAAAGAAAACGGCATACTGGTGAGAAAGGACCTGGAGAAGGTAAGAGAATTCTGCACCAGGGCAAAGGCCATGGAGATGTAGAATATGAGACGGATTTTGTGCATAGGAGATTTATGTGCGGATCTGATCATTCCTTATGGGGAGGCAAAAAGAAATCTGGCGCTGATCCGCCAGGGAATTATCGGAAGCAGCCAGGTAGAACTCCGGTCAGGGGGAACGGCAGGCAACACGGCGGCTGTCCTGGGAAAACTGGGGGAGCGCCCGGTTTTTGTGACGGATCTGTGCAGGGACCGGCTGGGAACATTTCTGAAGGGAGAGATGGAGAGATACGGCGTGGATATGTCCATGTCTCCCGCGGGAGAAAGGGGAGCAATGGTCTGCATTGCCGTGGTGGAGGAAAACGGCGACCGCACCATGTTCTCCTGGATTCCGCCCGGGGCCGGATATCCCACATTTTCGGCGGACAGCTTCCGCCCGGAGCTGTTTTTGACAGATTCCCTGATTTTTACCGGCGGGATGTCGCTGAACAATGACAGCTGCAGCATGAAGGCCGTGAGGGATTTTGTGGCGGAGATGAAGGAGAAGACCGATTCGCTGTTTGTATTTGATTTGAATACGAGAATCGAGACTTATGGCTTAAGTGAAGAGCGCCGGAAGTATTACGGGGAGATGATCCGTCTGGCGGATGTGGTGCTGGGTTCCGGAATTGAGGAATTCGGCCCGCTGACGGGAAAGGATACGCTGGGAGAGGCGGCGGCTTCCATGGCATCGGAAAATCGCTGCGTGATTGCCAGGGACGGGAAAAATCCGGTGATGATCGTGGAAAAAGGCAGAACGGATTTTGTGGAAACGGAGCAGGTGTCTGTGGTGAGTACGGTAGGCGCGGGAGATACCTTCAACGGGGCGTTTCTCAGCGCTTATAACCGGGGGTATTCCCTGAAAGACTGCGTGAAGTTTGCCAACGAGACAGCCGGATACATGATCAGTCATCCCGGGCATCTGGAGATTCCTGAAGACAGAGCGGCGCGTTTGAAAAAGTTTTGAAAAAGGGGAGCTGGAAACATATGGGAATGCGGACAGAAGAGCTGGAACTGTGCCGGGAGAAGGCACAGAAGATCGTAGATGGTCTTAAAAAGAGAAATATAGAAGGTTTTTACTGCCGTGATAAGGAAGAAGCCCTGAAGGTGGTCATGGACATGGTTCCGGACGGCGCGTCGGTGGGATGGGGAGGCTCAGTGACGCTGGAGCAGATCGGACTGTTTGACAGACTGAGAGAGAAAAACTGTGTGATGCTGGATCTGAAGGAAGGCGGGAAAGATCCGGCGGAGACGGACAGAATCTATCAGCAGTCAGTGGGAGCTGATTTCTTTTTCATGAGCACCAACGGAATCACAGAGAACGGGGAGCTGGTCAATATTGACGGAGCCGGCACCAGGCTGGGCCGGATGATCCACGGTCCGAAGCATGTGATCATCATTGCCGGAATCAACAAGATTTCCAAGGATATTGAGACGGCCATTGACCGGATTCAGAATGAGGTTTGTCCCATACTGGCAGTGAGAACAGGAAGAAACACGGCCTGCGGCAACCTGGGCCGGTGCGGCAACTGCTTTACGCCGGATTCCATGTGCTGTGAGATCGTGATTACCAGAAAATCCAGGCAGGACGGCCGGATGAAGCTGGTTTTAGTGGGGGAAGAACTGGGTTATTAAATAAAATGTACGTGAAAGAAAGAGTTCCGCTTGCGGGGCTCTTTTTTTCGTGCTAGTATCGTATGGGAATTTATCAAAATTTTATCAAACCAGAAAATGTTTAGGGAGGAATCATAAGGTGTTTGATATTATTGTGAAGGCTGCCGGTTTTGTGTTTATCATAATCCTGGGAATGTTCAGCCGGAGGATCGGGCTGCTGAAAAAGGAAGACAGCCGCATTTTGTCGAAGATCATTGTCACTTTCACACTGCCATGTGCCCTGATTTCCGGATTTGGAGGAATTACATTCAGCGCTCTGACGTTCATAACTTTGCTGCTGGGGTTTCTGTGTGATATGTTTTTGATGATGACTGGGAAGTTTTTAGCCAGAAATCAATCTCCGTCAGAACGGGCCAATGCTATGATCTGTACCAGCGGATATAATATCGGAGCTTTTGTAGTTCCATTTTGCCAGAGCTTTTTTTCTCCGGAGATCCTCAGCTATATTATTATGTTTGATATTGGCAATAGTACCATGTGCCTGGGAGGTTCCTGTGCCATAGCCAGATTTGAGGTGGATAAGAGCAGCAAATTTTCTGCCATGGCCATTGTAAAGAAACTGAGCCGGAGCGTGAGCTTTGACGTCTACATTTTTCTGATTCTGATTTCTCTGTTCAACCTGAAAATACCGGATCCCTGCATGACCATCATCTCCATGATCGGGCAGGCCAATGTATTTGTCATTATGTTTATGATTGGAATGCAGATTGAGCTGTCCTTTTCTCTCCGCTCACTTTCTTCTATTTCGAAGATTATTTTTGTCCGCTATGGATTTGCCATCCTGTTCGCGGTTATTGTCCAAATGCTGCCCATTGATCCCGCCTGCAAGACGGCTCTGACGGTGGTGGTATTTGCGCCCCTCTCTGCGGTTACTACGGTGTTCAGCCAGGAGCTGGGCTGCGATACCAATGTGGCTGCCCTGGCCGGATCTCTGTCCATGCCCATATCGGTGTGTGCGTTTGTGGTGCTGCTGATTTTCCTGGCGTGAGGCTGGGGCGTGGGCGCTGCGGCCCTGGAATATTGAAGTGAAGAATAGAGGAATATAAAAAAATTGTAAAAACCTGCGCGGGGAGATGTCCCCGGCAGGTTTTTTACGCGATACGCCCGGCAAGCGGCCGCCATGCTTGCATGGGCGGACATTTGGCGGGCGTATCGCGAATCGGATAGAGGAAAGGATTTTCCCTATCCGATTTTCCGGACTCTCATGATTTCCGGAATTCCATGAATAAAAACAGCGGAAACTCTGCAGATTTTTTGCTTCCGTCGTAGGAAACCGGTTCATCCATGGAGGAGAGGCGCAGGCCGCAGGAGAGCGCCCCATTGACGTAGGTGGAAAGGGGACGGTGGTAGTGTCTGGTTTCTCCCCAGAAACGGTTGCTGAAGCTGTATTGGGAAAGGTAGCGTTCCAGTTTTTTATATCGGAGAAAACCATTTTCATCGGCTATCCAGGGGGCGTCGTAAAATGCCGGATGAACGATGGACATATAGAACAGCCCGCCGTTTTTCAGAATTCTGGCAATTTCTGAGAATGATTCTGAGAGATTTTCAATATCCATCAGGACCTGATTACAGAAGACCATATGAAAGGAAGAATTCTTGTAGGGAAGAGGTTCGCCTAAAATGGCCGAATCAAACCGACAGAGGGGATAGGCGTTTCGGGCCTCGGTGATCATGGCCTCCGAACCGTCACAGCCGATGGTATGGGCGCCGTGGGAGCGGAAATATTCTGTGTACCATCCAGGGCCGCAGCCCAGGTCTAGAACGGATTCACCGTGAAAGCAGGGAAAACGGCTGCATACAATATCCTTATTTAGCTTGGAAAATTCAGAATCATCCTGGGAGGCAGCATAGGCTTTGGCGGCGCAGTTCCATAATAAAAGTTCATCAGAGTTTTTTTTCATAATTCATATCCTCCTCTGTCCTGAGATGATTGTTGTTAGGCGCAGGCCGCCCATAAAAGTCCTGGAGAAGCCGCAGGAGTTCCTGGCCGCAGCTGCTTAGGGGAGAGGACCTGGGATAGGCAAATACGGTTTCAAATTTCCAGGGCGGATTGAGGGGAACAGACCGGTAGTTAAACTGAGATTCCTCGAGAAGTCCGGCCGGGAGCAGGGAAATGCCGGCGCCGTTTGAAACCATATGGGCCACGGTGCGGATCTTGTCAACGTGGTACAGAACCTGGGGCACAAAACGGAAACTGTTCAGTACCTGCTGCTGGCTGTCTCCCAGCTCAGACTGGGGACTTCCCAGGATAAAGGGCTCATCCTGGCATTCATCCAGGGACACAGACGGCCTGGAGGCCAGAGGATGATCTGGGGGAACAGCGATGGCATATTCCTGATGAATGAGCACGGTGCTGTCCAGTTCCGGGGGAAGAGCCGCTGTAATGTCAAAAATTCCGGCATCTGCCATGTCCTGAAGCAGGTAGGAGAGGGCGATGTCAGAGGTTCCTGTGAGCAGGGAGACGGCAGTATAGGGGTACTGCTCTCTCAGCTGAGGAAGGATGGAATTGTTGAGGATGGACTTTGTCCGCTCTGTGGAAATAATTCTCAGACAGCTCTGCTTTGCGTCCCGCAGGACGCTGATTTTCTTTAGAGTCTGCTGTTCCACCCTTAAAATAGCGTGGGCATTGTTGAGATAAACCTTCCCGTAGTCGGTAAGTTCCACGTGACGGCCGGTGCGGGTAAACAGGGGCACGCCCAGCTGCTTTTCCAGCTGCTGGATGTGCTGGGAGAGGGCCGGCTGGGAGATATAGCATCGCTCCGCCGCCCGGGAGATATTCTGTTCTTCCGCAGCTGCGATAAAGTATTCCAGTATTTTCGTATTCATAAAATCTCCTGTCTGCTGTGGTTTAGCTGAATTCCCGGATCAGTTCTTCCATAAAACGGTTGGTTCTCGGGGTGTAGACGGCGTCCTGCTTTAAAAACTGGTAATGCAGAAATGCCGCGTAGCGCTCGATTTCCGTGGGCTGGTGGACGGCGGAAAAAAGTCCGGCGGCCAGATAATACGGAAGAAAGGAGGTGAAGTAGACCATATCCGGAATTTTCCGGGCAGTCATATTCAGGATGAAACCGGCGTACAGGCCGGAGGAGAGCATGCCGCTGATGGTCGCCGTGTTGTCAGACCGGAAGGTGGTAATGGGGGAAAAGCCCTCCTTTTGGAAGAACTGGTCGATCAGCTGCCCGGAAAAGGTATTGGGGCCGTAGAGGACAAAGGGAATATCCGTGATTGTGAGAAACTGATCCCGGGACATGCGGGCAGGTCTGGAAAAATCGGTACTACCGTATTTTGCCATGGGATGGTGGACGGGGAGAGCAAAAAGCAGGCTGGAAATACCGAAAATGGGGGCCTGAACCATGGGCATCAGCTCCGGCTGATAGTAATTCAGACAGAGAGACACTTCTCCATTGTGGAGAGCCTGCAGCTGGCCGTAAGAATAGGACTCTTTAAGGTTCAGATCCAGACTGGGATAGCGGCGGATCAGGCGGGGGTACATGTAGGCGATGGCGGTGCCTCCGTGGTGAGGAGTCATCCCGATACTGAGATACTGGCGCTCGGAACCGGACATCTGGCTGAAAGTATGAAGGGTCTCCGACTGGATATCCAGTATTTTCCGGGCACCTTCCAGATAGATGGCCCCGGCCTGGGTGAGGGCGTACCTGTGGTTCAGACGGTAGAACAGAGGAGTTCCCAGTTCCTGCTCCGTTTTTGCCAGATAGCGGCTTAAAACCGGCTGGGAAATTTTCAGCTTTCTGGCAGCGGCGGACAGACTGCCGGATTCGGCGATGGCGGACAGATAGGCCAGATGTTTGGTATTCAAGAAATCACCTCACAAATCTATGCTTTTTACTTATAATTTATATGCTTTTTTTGTCTTTGTCAACGGACGAAAAAGGTGTTTATAATGAAAATATCAAGAGTATTCTTAAATTGTGCGCATAGAGGATGAATACAGGAGAAAAGACAACTATGCCTTTTTTTGATGGGGCATTCTGTTAAAGGAGATGTACTATGGATACAAATTTAGTTATATCACTGGTGGTCCTGCTTCTCGTTGTTGTTGGGTTTGTGAGCGGGAAATTCCGCCTGGGATTGGTGGGAATGGCCGGCGCCATTCTGCTGAATCTGACGGGGGTTCTGACTTTTGATCAGACCTTCGCTTACCTGTCCAATGGAAATATAGTGATGATTGCCGGAATGTTCGTTATGTCCGGCGCCCTGGCAAAGACTAGCCTGGTTTCCAAGATGAGAGACGGGCTGCTGAAAAAAGCCGGAAAGGGAAGCACCATTGTCTGGATCTATCTGATCGCCTGCATGGTTATGATTCAGTTTATCCTTCCCACTCCCCTGATCGGCATGATGCTGCCGTTTATGGCTGTTCTGGATAAGGACAGCAAGGTAAAACCGTCTCAGATTCTTCTTCCCGGTACTATGGTGGCCTTCATGATGCAGGGATTTGCGCCCTTCGGAATCGGAACCTCGTTCTGGGGAATGTTCAACGGCTATCTGGAAGCCGGAGGAACGGATCTGCGGCTGGATATTCTGGACTACGCGAAGGTGCTGGTCGTGCCTGCTGTGATTGCCCTTGTGTATCTGGCAGTCTACGGATGGAAGCACTTCCCGGCTCAGGATATTGACGCGGAGATGCTGGGAGGCGGAAAGAACCAGGCGGGAACTCTGAGCAAAAATCAGGAAACCCTGGTATATGTGATCTTTGCCCTGGTAGTGCTGGGAATGGTTTTCAGCAACGTGATTCCTTTTGATATCAATGTGCTTCCCGCCGTGGGTGTGGTCATTATGATGTTCTTAAACATTCTGGACCTGAACGATGTGAAAAACAACATTAACCTGGATGTGTGCTTTATGATCGTAGGCATTCAGGCAGTGGCGACGGCTCTTCAGACAACGGGAGCAGGAACCGTAATTGCCAATACACTGATGACCATTCTGGGCGGAAATCCGTCGGGAATTGTGGTGCTGATCGCATTCTACTTTACGGGAGCTCTGCTGACCCAGTTTATGAGCAACATTGCGACCATGAACATTTTCTGCCCGCTGGCAGTGATCACGGCCCTGTCCCAGGGACTGGATCCCAGAGCCTTCTGCCTGGCCATCGCTGCCGGATGCAACGCCGCCATGCTGACGCCCAACGCGTCCCCGTCTACGGCAGTGGCCTTTGGCGCCGGCCATTATAAACTGAAGGATGTGCTGAAAGTGAATCTGCCGCTGTGGATCATCTACGGAGCCGCAGTAATGTTTATGGCAAATCTGCTGTATCCCATCGGATAAAAATGGAAAGGTGAGTCGATATGAAAAGGGTTGTGGATTTTGGAAATAAGAGAAGAAGCATTAATGTCATTGACAATATTGTGTATTCTCATGTGAAGGATATGGATGGAAACCCTGTGGAGCTGAAGCTGTCCATTATGACGCAGAATGGAAACAGTGAGCTGAAGCTGGCTATGCAGGGAGCGCCTGTGGAGGAGGAAAAGCTGCCCCCCAGACCGGCTATTGTGTGGATTCCCGGCGGCGGATACCGGGGCTGCGATAAAAACCTGATGCTGGCGGAAATGATGTTTCTGGCGGACGCCGGATTTATCGTGGCATCTATTTATTACAGGAGCAGCGCCCAGGGCCATTTCCCGGACCAGATCATCGATGTGAAAACGGCGGTGCGGTTCCTCCGGGCTCACGCGGCGGAATACGAGATCGATCCGGAGAGAATCGGCGTGATCGGCCGTTCGGCCGGCGGCCATCTGGCGGCTCTGGCCGGCTGCAATGTGCCGGGATATGATTCGGAAGAGTGGAGCGGATATTCTTCTGAGGTACAGGCGGTCTGCGATATGTTCGGACCGGTGGATTTCCCCATGATGATGGACGACGAAAAGGTCAGAATGAAAGAGGATCCCACCTACCGCTGGAAGACGGTGGAAGAGACTCATCTGGGAGCGCTCATGGGCGGAGACGTGAACACCATGAGAGAGAGAGGAAAAGAAGCCAGCCCCACTTATCAGATCGAAGGGCATCACATTTGCCCCATGCTGATTCTCCATGGAACGGTGGATCCACTGGTTTCTCTCAACGCCAGCGAAAAGTTCTACGACGAGCTGGTAGCGGCGGGATATGAAGATCAGACCGATTTTTATATTCTCACCAATGCGGGACATGGATCGAGAGAGTTCTTCCAGCCGGAGATCAAGGAGATCATTGAGAATTTCTTTAAAAAATGGCTGAAAAAACAGTAAAATAAAATCGGGCGCCATCCATTTGGGATCGGCGCCCGTTTTTTATCGGATTATTTCTTATCCATTTTCCATCTCTTTAATCCGGTCGTAGAGAAAATCGTTGGTGGGAGTGGGAATTCCGTGCTTTTTTCCCAGGCTGCGGATCGTGCCGGAGAACAGCTCCACCTCTGTGGGCCGTCCGGCCCGCAGGTCCCGGCGCATGGATGAGATGCTCACGCCGTCCAGGCCGTCGATAAAGGTGAGCCAGTCGGCGATGGTGTGGTCGTCCAGAGCGATTCCCTCGGCCTGTCCCACGGACACGGCCTCCTCCATGGCGCTGATCATGATCTGCCGCGGTTCCCCTTCCCGTTTGACCCCGTCGTAATCGGTCTCATAAACGGCGACCGCCTGGCAGATGCCGGTGTTGAACACCAGGCGTTCCCACAGGCTCTTCTTCATGTCCGTGGAGAGGTTGTAGGGGAAACCGGCGCTGTCAAAAAAGCTGGTCAGCATTTTGATGAAGTCGGTGGGAAGTCCGTCGTGGGTGCCGATATTTAAAATTCCCATGTCCGTATATGTGATGTCATTGCCCGTGCGGGATACGTCCATGCCCTGAACGGTGCAGAGAAGGACACGGTCATTGCCGAAGGCCCGGCTGAGCATATCCTGGCTGGTGATGCCGTTGATCAGGGAGAGAATGACCGTATTTTTTCCCACCTGGCTGCCGATTCGGCGGATCACGTCGTCCAGTTCCCCGAACCGCATGGCAAAAATCACCAGATCAGCCGGATCATCTGTTCCAAATGGAATGAAGGTAAAGTCACAGGGGGTCCCGTTGCAGGTGATGGGAGTATTTTTATAAGTTTCAATGAGATTCTCGTCGGCAACAAAACGGACACTGCCGGCGGGAAGGTGTCTGCTCAGGAAACGTCCGTACATAATCCCCAGTGTTCCGGAACCGACGATGGAAATTTTTCTTATGTCCATAAGCGCCCTCCCTCAGTTCGTATTGTTTTCCATGAAAAAAGGAGAACCGTCTATTCTTCAATCACATGGATTTCCAGATAATCGAAATCAATCTGCTCAATAAAATTGTCCTGGCTGAATCTGGTCTTGTCGTGAACCTGAAAATCGTGGATATTGGCGTCCAGCCAGATGGGTTTGCTCAGATCAAAGGTATAGCAGATCTCGTCGAGAGCCTGAAAAACCATCTGGGTTCTGGAGAGAGAATAGTCTGATATACAGGCTACAGTGTCCTTGATGAGATGATTGTCTTTCCAGATTTTGCCCCACATGCGAAACATGGTCTCCACTCCTTCATGATTATTCTGGTATCAGTATACAGGAAACCGGTTTTATTTGGCAAGAATAAATTTTCGCCGCGGGAGCCCCTTGTGAAAGGAAATTATTTGTAGTAATCTATTACCAGACGGCAGTACAAAGGAGGATCCGGTATGGGACAGCAGATGACAGATCAGATCGCATTCCTGACAGAGGCGAGAACTGCCCTGGAAGGTCTGGAACTTTCCAGAGACAGGGAAAAACAGCTGAAGTTGGATGAGAGCAAAGTGGGAAAGGCGCTGGATGCGGAAAAGAAATCACTGGAGGACAATATAAGCTCTACTGTCCGAAAACGCCGTGATGCCATCGCCTCCAGCTACGACGCTGAGATCGACAAGGCGGAGGACAAGCTGAAAAAAGCGAGAGTAAAGAGAGAAAAAGCGAAGAATCAGGGAATGAAAGAGCGGATTGCCGAGGAGACGGCGGACCTGCGCAGCGACACCAGGGAAGTTGAGGGGCGGATCCGCGCCCTGTTCAAACAGAAGCATGTGCCTGCGTTCTGCAATTCCGGCTGGTACTACGCCCTGTTTCTGCCCAGACGGTTCGGGGAGTATTTTCTGTTTCTTCTGATTGTTCTGGTCTGTTTTCTGGCCATACCCTACGGCGCGTATATGCTGATTCCGGAGAGGCAGCCTCTTCACCTGGCGGCGGTTTATTTTGCGGCGATTCTGATCTTTGGGGGCACCTATATTCTGCTCACCAACAAGACGAAGGCCCGCCACATGGACACCCTGAAGGAAGCCAGAATTATGAGGGATCACATTCATTCCAATAAAAAGAAGATCAAGGTGATTGTGAAAACCATTCAGCGGGATAAAAATGAAAAGATTTACAACCTGGAAAAGTACGATGATGAGATCTCTCAGCTGGAGCAGGAGATCCAGAGGATCGGGGAGCAGAAAAAGGAGGCGTTAAACTCCTTTGAGCAGGTGACAAAGACCATCATTTCCGATGAGATTGTGACGGCGGCAAAGCCGAAGATCGAGGAGCTGACGTCCCGCTACCGTCAGATCCGCCAGGAGGTGGAGAAGACGGAGGAAGAGATCAAGCAGAAGAATCTGGAGATCAGCGGCAAGTACGCGGGATATCTGGGAAAAGAGTACATGGATCCCATAAAGATCGGGGAGCTGATGGAGAGCATCCGCAGCGGGCGGGCGTCCACCATCAGCGAAGCCATGGAGGATGTGAAAAAATCCGGAAATCCGTGAGGGGACCGGTCCCGTGCATAAAGAGAAACGTCCATGCCTATAATAAAGTATAAAATGAATTACAGGCGGGATGATATGAAATTATGGGAACGGATCCGGCTGTGCGGAAGCCGTGAGATATATTATTACGACGGGAAAAAGGAGAGAGAAATCGAAAATTTTGCCCTTCAGCTGTACCGGATGATCGGCGGGGAGCTGGAGAGCGGACGGTGGAAGGGAGTTCTGTTTCTCTGTATTGGGACAGACCGGTCCACAGGGGACAGCCTGGGACCGCTCATCGGATATAAGCTCCGGTCCAAGCGGATGAAGAATGTAAAAGTGATGGGAACTCTGGAAAAACCGGTGCACGCCATGAATCTGGAAGAATATCTGAAGGTGGCGAAGTGGAAATATCCGGATTACCTGACGGTGGCGGTGGACGCTTCTGTGGGCAACGCGGAGCATGTGGGCTATATCACCCTGGGAAAGGGGCCGCTGAAGCCGGGGCTGGGCGTGAGCAAGGAGCTGCGGGAGGTGGGAGATCTGTTTATCACCGGGATTGTGGGCAGCTGTGCCGGCCATGACCCCCTCATGCTTCAGAGCGTCCGCCTCTCTGTGGTGATGCGGCTGGCGGACCGGATCAGTGAAAGTATCTATTTTGTCGAAAAGTTATGGGACAGGACCGCGTCCGTTTGACAAGTTTTTTGTGAGAACTGTGCTATCATTTTCGAGATAAAATGATAGCGGGGTGAATCACATGGGAGAACTTTATAATCTCAGTCCCAAGCTGCCAAAGAACGTCCGGCAGATCGGAGAGAGAGATCAGATTGTAAAATTATATGTGGAAGATTATGTGAATACTTACTTAAGAAGGCTGTATCCGTCAGGGGGCGAAGACCTGCGGTGCGGCCTTTTGCTTGGCAGTGCGGAGGAAGAGGGCAGCGCTCCCTATATTTTCATAGATGGAGCTCTGGAGATGGAAGGAGTGTCCTGCGGCGGGGAACGGGTAGATTTAAACGACCAGGCCTGGAAAAAGGCTTACCGGGATATGGAAGAAATGTTTCCCAAAAGAAGCGTCCAGGGATGGTTTCTGTGCGGAGCGCCTGACTGCCAGCTGAGTCCTCTGAACTACTGGAAGCAGCACAGCCGGTATTTTCCGGGCAAAAACATGATTATGTATCTGAATTCCGGCCTGGAAGGGGAGGAAGCCATTTATATAGCGTCTGACGACGGCTTTTACAAGCTGAGAGGATACAGCATCTATTATGAGCGGAACCAGATGATGCAGGACTATATGATCGCCAGAAAGGATGTAAAGCGGGTGGACGCCGGCGCGGACGACACGGTGATCCGGGATTTCCGGCGAAAAATGGAGGAAAACCAGGAGGAAGCCAGAGAGAGAAGGAGCACGGTCAGCGTGCTGGGAAGCGTCTGCGGTGTTCTGTCTGTGGCTGTGCTGGCCGGAGGAATTGTGATGTTTAACAACTACTCCAAGATGAAAGATATGGAGAGTGTGCTGGCTTCCGTGCTGCCGGCGGGTTCGGAGCTGCTCCAGGAATACGGGCTGGAGGAGGACCCTGAGCTGGTTCTGGAGACGGGGACCACAGTGCTGCCGGAGACCATGGCGGCGGGTTCGGGGGAAACTGTGCCTGGAAGTACGGCAGCGGGGAATCCGGAAGCCGTTCAGAATGGGGATGAGACAGATCCGGAAGCCGCCGGGGCAGCGGCGGGAGTCCTGGAGTCCACGCCGTCCGGGAAGGAAAAGGGAAAAGAGGCGGCCGCCGGAGGAAGCGGGACGTCCGGTGAGGTTCCGGAGGGAGATTCCGGGGAGGAGGATGAGACGGCGGAGGTCGTTCACATCCCATCCATGGAGGAGGCGGATGAGCAGATGGAGACGGTGGGGAAGGCCCTGGAGGAGGCCAGCACCTATGTGGTCCAGGAAGGGGAGACTCTTTACGGCATCTGCCTGAGAAAATACCACGATTTGAGCCGGGTGGAGGAGATCTGTGAACTGAACGGACTGGACGATGTGAATAAGATCAAGGCAGGCCAGAAATTGATTCTTCCGTAGAAAAAGGTAATGCGTTTCCCGAAGAAATGTTGTATACTGTTGGTATGTAAAAAGACAACCATTTTCAGGAGACAGCAGGGCATGAGCGATATGAGTTCCATGAATCGGGAACGGAAAAAAAGAGAACTGAAAAGGCAGATTATTTCCTCCGGAGAGGACAGGCCGGCCGCCCTGGAAGAGGCCGCCGCTTCCGGCGCAGGCAGCGGGAAAAAGAAAGGCGGACGCCGCCTGTGGATCCTATTTCTGGTGGTGATCGCGGTGGGACTTGGAATCGGATTCCGTTTTTATACGGCTCAGCGCCAGTATACAGAATTCCAGGACGTGTGGGAGACGGCGGTGGAGGAAGGCGGAACCGCCAATTATGAGAATTTCGGAACCAATGTGCTGAAATATACCCGGGACGGAATGTCCTATATCGATTCCCGCGGCAAAACGGTGTGGATGGCCAGCTATGAGATGAAGAATCCGGCGTGCTGCGTCAACGGCGATTATGCGGTGGTGGCGGACCTTCAGGGAAACAGCATCTATATCTGCGGCCTGACCGGTGTTTTGGGACAGGCGTCCACGGTGCTTCCGGTGGTCAAGGCAGTGGTGTCCCAGACCGGCATCGCGGCGGCGGTGCTGGAAGATTCCGGCGCCAGCTACATTCAGTATTACAACAGGGATGGAAGCACCATCGACCTGACAGTGCGGGCTGCCATGTCCGGGGACGGATATCCCTTAGACATCGCCCTCTCCCCCGACGGAAGCCAGACCATCGCTTCCTACATGTACGTGGACGGCGGAGAGCTGAAGAACCGGGTGGTATTTTATGATTTCTCTGAGATCGGACAGAATCAGAAGCATCTGGTAGGCGGTTTTGACGAAGAGTTCGCCGACTCCATTGCCGCCAGGGTGATCTATCCGGATGAGACCCATGCCTGTGCTTTTACGGACAGGGGAATCAGCTTTTTTTCCTCCAGAAATCAGGCCGCGGTGGAGCTGACCAGCCAGGCGGAACCGGAGGAGAGCATACAGACCGTATTTTATTCGGATGAATACGCAGGATTTATTGTTCGCACCTCCGGAGGGGAGAATCCCTACCGGATGGAGCTGTACCGCATAAACGGGGATCCGGTGTTTACGGCGGAGTTTAATTTCCAGTATAAACATGCGGATATTTCCGGGGATATGGTGATACTTTATAATGAGGAAGCATGCCAGATCTACAGTACCAGCGGGACTCTGAAGTACTCGGGCGGGCTGGGAATGGAGATTCAGCAGATCAGACAGGGCCGCAGCGGCAGTTCTGTGATTGTGACGGGTCCCCAGGTGATGAAGGAGATCCGGCTGCAGTGATAATCAAAAGAAAAGAGGGAGGCAGTTATGTCAAAGAAAATCTTTGGTATTGACATCGGCGGAACTACGGTGAAGCTGGGACTTTTTGACGAGAGCGGGGCGCTGGAGGAAAAGTGGGAGATCACCACGAGAAAAGAGGAGAACGGCGTCTATATTCTGGGAGATATTGCCGCGTCCATCAAGGAGAAGATGGCGGAGAAAAATCTGAAAAAGGAAGATGTGCTGGGCGCGGGAATGGGCCTTCCCGGGCCTGTGCTGCCGGATGGATATGTGGAGGTCTGCGTGAATCTGGGCTGGCGGGACATGAATCCGGAAAAAGAGCTGAGCGCCCTTTTGGACGGCATGAAGGTAAAGAGCGGAAATGACGCCAACGTGGCAGCTCTGGGAGAAATGTGGCAGGGCGGAGGAAAAGGCTATCACGACATTGTGATGGTAACCCTGGGCACAGGCGTAGGAGGCGGCGTGATTCTGGACGGGAAGATCGTGGCAGGCCGTCACGGCCTGGGCGGTGAGATCGGCCATTTCCATGTGAGAGACGAGGAGAAGGAACACTGCAACTGCGGCGGACAGGGATGTCTGGAGCAGGTGGCTTCCGCCACCGGCATTGCCAGAGAGGCCAGGAGGGCTATGGCTGCTTCGGACAAGCCATCCGCTCTCCGCAAATACGGAGATTCCGTGTCGGCTAAAAATGTGCTGGACGAGGCGAAGGCCGGAGATGAGATGGCGGCCCAGGTAGCTGACACGGCGGCCCGCTATCTGGGACTGGTATTTTCCCATGTGGCGCTGACCGTGGATCCGGAGTGCTTTGTGGTGGGCGGCGGTGTGTCCCGGGCGGGTACTTACCTGACGGATCTGATCGATAAATATTACAAATATTATTCTCCCATCTCAGACAATAAAGGAATCATCAGCCTGGCAAAGCTGGGCAATGACGCCGGCATTTACGGCGCCGCCAGACTGATTCTGGATTGACAGACAGGTGCGGTCCGAAACAGGCGGCAGATTCCGGCAGTAAAAAATCCGGGGCTGTTTTTCAGCCCCGGAAACTGAGTGTTCCGTTTAAATGAGGAGACCCCGGCGTCGTAGAGACAGCCGGGGCAATTATGAAAAATCTATGTGCATTTTGTCTGTATTCAAGAAATAAAACTTTTAATTTATATGCATTAAGTATAAAGAACAAATGTGAATAAGATATGAACTCCGTGTTAATAGATTGTGAAGCGCGGGGATGCAGGAGGTACGAAAAAATGGATCAGAAGGAGAGAAGGACCATAGTGATCGGCCACAAGAATCCGGATACAGATTCCATCTGTTCGGCCATCGGCTATGCGAGCCTGAAGAGGGCTGTCACGGGAGGCCGGCATGTGCCGGCAAGAGCGGGCAGCATCAGCCGGGAGACCAAATTTGTCCTGGATTATTTCGGCGTGGAGGAGCCGGAGCTGGTCCGGGACGTGAGGACTCAGGTAAAAGATATTGAGATACGCAAGACAGCCGGTGTGAACCGGAATATTTCCCTGAAAAAAGCTTGGAATCTGATGCAGGAGGCGGGGGTGGTGACCCTGCCGGTGTTAAAGGAAAACGGCACGCTGGAAGGCCTGATCACTGTGGGTGACATTACAAAGTCCTACATGAATGTGTATGACAGCAGCATCATGTCAAAGGCCAATACCCAGTACTCCAACATTGTGGAGACGTTGGAGGGACTGATCATCATCGGGGATGAGGACGCCTATTTCAATCAGGGCAAAGTGCTGATTGCCGCGGCCAATCCGGACATGATGGAGTACTATATTCAGCCCCACGATCTGGTGATTCTGGGAAACCGGTATGAATCCCAGCTGTGCGCCATCGAGATGGAGGCGGACTGCATCATCGTCTGCGAGGGAGCGGCTGTGTCCATGACCATCCGGAAGCTGGCCCAGGAGAGAGGATGTACGGTGATGACTACTCCCTATGACGCGTTTACGGCGGCCAGACTGATCAATCAGAGCATGCCCATCAGCTATTTCATGAAGACGGAAAACCTGGTGACCTTTGAGAGAGACGATTACATTGAAGATATCCGTGATGTGATGGCCAGCAAACGGTACAGGGATTTCCCCATTCTGGACAAAGATGGAAAATACTGGGGCATGATCTCCCGCCGGAACCTGCTGGGTGCCAGAGGAAAACAGGTCATTCTGGTGGACCACAACGAAAAAACCCAGGCAGTGGACGGAGTGGAGAGCGCGGAGATCATGGAGATCATCGACCATCACAAATTGGGCACCATTGAGACCATTTCTCCGGTGTTTTTCCGCAATCAGCCTCTGGGCTGTACGGGCACCATTGTGTACCAGATGTATCAGGAAGCGGGAATCAAGCCGGAGAGGGAGATTGCCGGACTGCTGTGCAGCGCCATTATCTCGGACACGCTTCTGTTCCGTTCCCCCACCTGTACGGAGGTGGACAAGAGAGCGGCTCTGGAGCTGGCGGATATCGCGGGAATCCAGGTGGAGAAGTACGCCTCGGAGATGTTCGCGGCGGCCAGCGACCTGAAGGGAAAGACGGAGAGCGAGATCTTCTATCAGGATTTCAAGCGGTTTACCGCGGGCAAGAAGACCTTCGGCGTGGGCCAGATCAGCTCTGTGAACGCGGACGAGCTGGAGGAATTAAAAGGCAGGCTGATTCCCTATGCCAGAAAAGAGCGGGAGGAGAAGGGCATGGATATGATGTTCTTCATGCTCACCAATATTCTGACAGAGTCCACAGATCTGATCTGCGAGGGCCAGGGTTCCGAGCAGATGGTGGTGTCCGCCCTTCACGGAACGGTGGACGAAAACTACGGCACGGTGGTCCATCTTCCGGGTGTGGTTTCCAGAAAGAAGCAGCTGATTCCTGCCATTATGCTGGCGGTACAGAACTGATTTCAGCAAAAAAGCGGCTTTATTAATATTTCAGCGGAGAATGAGGGTGTACATTGCCCTCATTTTTTGTTATTCTATAAGAAAACCTTATGAATGGGAGGAGAGCTATGGCAAGACAGACGTGGAAACCGGGAAATATGGTCTATCCGGTGCCGGCAGCTATGGTTACAGTGGCTGACAAAGAAGGACATACAAATATTATCACAATAGCATGGACGGGGACGATCTGCTCAGATCCGCCGATGACCTATGTATCTGTGAAGCCGGAGCGGTATTCCCACCATATGCTGGAGGAGACCGGGGAATTTGTCATCAACCTGACCACCAGGAAAACTGCCTTCGCGGCGGATTACTGCGGTGTAAAATCCGGCCGGGATGTGGACAAATGGAAGGAGACGGGACTGACGGCGGGAAAGGCGTCCAAAGTGGCTGTGCCTGTCATCGAAGAATGTCCGGTAAACATCGAATGCCAGGTGACGGAGGTGAAGCACCTGGGTTCCCACGACATGTTTATGGCGAAGGTGGTCGCGGTGGATGTGGATGAGAGCTATATGAATGAGAACGGAAAATTTGATTTAAACGGAACGGGCCTGATCGCCTACTCCCACGGCGAATATCGAGTGCTGGGGGAGGCAGTGGGCAAATTCGGCTACTCCGTTCAGAAGAAAAGGCGGTCGGTATGAAGACAAATGTGACGCTGATTGGGATGCCCGCATCCGGCAAGAGTACTCTGGGCCAGAGGCTGGCAGAGGCTTTGGACTTTGAGTTTGTAGATGTGGACAGGATCATTGAGGCAGAAGAAAAAAGACTTCTCAAAGAGATTATTGCCCAGGAGGGAGACGATGGTTTCCTGGAAATAGAAAACAGGATCAACGCTGCCCTGAAGATGGACGGATGTGTGATCGCTCCGGGAGGAAGCGTGATCTACGGGGCGGAAGCTATGGAGCATTTAAGGGATATCAGTATTGTGGTGTACTTAAAGCTGAGCTTTGAGGAGATGGCCCGCAGAATCGGAAACCCGGTGGAGCGGGGCGTGGTGCTGAAAAATGGGATGACTCTCCGAAAACTGTACGACGAGAGGACGCCCTACTATGAAAAATACGCGGATGTGACTTTTGACGAGATGGACATGACGCCGGAGGAGTCGGCAGGACGGCTGGCGGAAATAATCAGACAGAGGCTGGCAACAGGGGAAGAATAAGGAATTTTCCGGCGGAAGCACTCTTCTGGAGACCATGTTCATCGGAACAAACTAAAAAGAGAAAAAGCTGATATAAAGCAAAAACGCCGGGGAGCGAGTGATTGCAAAATTCTCGCTCTCCGGCGTTTTTTCTCAGAGAGTGCTTCCCGACGCGGCACATTTTCTCAGGCAGTACCGGAATGCCGGGATCAGAAAGATGTCGGCGGCGATCCAGGCCATGGGGCTGGCAAAGCAGGCGGCGGGATAGCCGAAAATGGGCACCAGGCACATGCCGGCGAAGGTTCTGGCACACATTTCAAACACTCCTGCCAGGATGGCGAACTTGCTGAATCCCATGCCCTGAATGGAGAAGCGGACCACATTTACAAACACCAGGGGAATGTAGAACATGCTGTTTCCAAACAGAAACAGGGCCACATTGCCGATGGTGGCAGTCTCATCCGCGTCCAGGAAGAGGAGAGCCAGATAACGGCCGAAAAAGGTGAGCACCAGGAAGGCGATGACAGCGTAAACGCAGCCGATAATGGAAGCGTACTTTACGCCTTCCCGCACCCGCCCGAATTTCCCTGCTCCCACGTTCTGGCCGGCCCAGGTGGCCATGGTGGCTCCCAGGGCGTCAAAGGGACAGCAGAAAAACTGGGTGATTTTGTTTCCTGCGGATACGGCAGCTACATACAGGGATCCCAGGCCGTTCACTGCCGTCTGCAGGATCACACTGCCGATGGCGGTGATGGAGTACTGCAGTCCCATGGGAATGCCGATACCGCAGAGAATCTTGATCATTCCCAGATTGAATCTGGTCTCGTCCTTTGACATTTTCAGGATGGGGAAGTGGGCGCGCATATAGAAGAAGCAGAGCACGCCGGAGACCGCCTGGGAGATTACAGTGGCGTAAGCCGCTCCGTCTACCCCCATTCCCATGACCAGGATGGTGAACAGATCCAGAAAAATATTGATGACGGAGGAGAGCAGCAGGAAGTAGACCGGTGTCCGGCTGTCCCCCAGGGAGCGGATAATACCGGCCAGAATATTGTAGAGATAGGTGACCGGGATTCCCGCAAAAATGATAAATATATAGTCGTAGGCGCCCTGGATGATGTCGTCCGGGGTGTTCATCCACCGCAGGATGTCCATGCAGAGGAAGCAGACAACCAGAGTCATCACCACGGAAAAAATCAGGGACAGCCAGCCGGCGTTGGCCACAAAGCAGCGGAGACCGTGATGGTCCCCAGCACCGAATTTCTGAGCCACGGGGATGGAAAATCCGCTGCACACGCCGGTGCAGAATCCAATGATCATAAAGTTGATGGAACTGGTGGATCCCACCGACGCCAGGGCACTCACACCCAGGTATTTTCCCACGATAATGGTGTCCACCATACTGTAAAACTGCTGAAATAAAAGCCCCAGCAGCATGGGCACGGCAAAGCCCAGGATCAGCTGAAAGGGAGAGCCTGTGGTCATATCTCTGATGTCGCTTTTTGCCATAATAGTACCTCTTTCCCCTGTTATCTTAAAATAGAGCGGGAATGACGGCATCTGCCAGCCATCCCTGCTTTTCAAAAACAACATTATAGACCGGTTTCCGGACCTTGTACAGATGGAAAGACGCCTTGGGGAAAATTTTGGCAATGCGGGGAAAAATGGCGGAAAAAATCCCGCCTTACTGGCAAAAATGATAGTCAGAAAGGCGGGAAATCTCAATTACCGGCAAGCATCCACAAAGGCCGCAAACAGCTTCGCCGCATCCGGCTGGGAGGTGGTCAGATGCTCCGGGTGCCACTGGACGCCCAGGAGGAAGGGATAGTCCGGGGCATATACGGCCTCGATCATTTTGTCCGGGGCGTAGCCGCAGACTTCCAGCCCGGGTGCCACGTCCTTGATGGCCTGATGGTGCATGCTGTTCACCGCGATGGACGCGTGCTCTTCCCCCAGAATCCGGGAGAGGAGAGTGCCCGGGGTGATGTCTACGGTGTGGGAGGGCACCTTGTAGGCGAAAGGCTGACGGTGGGCGATGGAGAGCTCAGATTTAAACTGAGAGGGGATATCCTGATAAAGAGTGCCACCCATGGCGGTGTTCAGAATCTGGATTCCCCGGCAGATACCGAAAATAGGTTTTCCAAACTCCATTACCAGGGGAACAAGGGCCATCTCCATGGAATCTCTGGGCTGGGAGACGTTGCCGCATTTGGCGTCGGTCTCCTCCCCATAGAGAAACGGATGGATATCGTCCCCGCCGGTAAACAGCACGCCGTCCGTTAAAGTCACCAGGTCTCTCAAGTCGTCCTCCGTCACCTCCATGGGGAAGATCATGGGAATGCCGCCGGCATTGCGGATGGCCCGCAGATAGACGGAGTTGATGAAAAGTTTGTCATGTTCCGTGTCGTGGCTTGCAGTGATGCCAATCACAGGTCTTTTCATAAGGATATTCCTCCTTTTGCTATTTAAGATATATTATGAGAGATGATAAAAGCCCCTTCCATCGGAAGGGGCTTTTATGTAATGCCAATCACAATTAGCCTTCGATTGCTCCTGTCGGGCAGGTAGCAGCGCAGGTACCGCAGTCAATGCAGGTATCAGCGTCGATTACGTACTTGCCATCCCCCTCAGAGATAGCGCCTACGGGACACTCAGCTGCGCAGGAACCACAGGAAACACAGGTATCAGTAATTACATATGCCATTGTAAATACCTCCTTGAATAAATATTGTATAGATTACAATTTATTTTATATTATAATTGTCAAATATTCAAGTGGAAATTACTGTTTCCTTTGTTCTATTTTTGAAGCACGGATGCCTTCCAGAATCACGGACCGGGCGCGGACCGCGTCCTCTTTGGACAGGGGCGGAGTATCCTTTAAGGGATATTCCAGACCCAGCTTCTCATACTTGATTTTTCCCATATCGTGATAGGGGAGAACGTCCAGGGCCTTTACATTTTTCAGGGTGCCGATGAACCGTCCCGTCTCGTACAGCCAGCGGCGGTTCATGGTGATGCCGGGGACTGCCACATGGCGGATCCACACCGGTTTTCCCATATCACTCAGATATCTGGCGAAGGCCAGGATGGGAGCGTTTGGCTGGCCGCAGAGTTTTTTGTGTTCTTCCGGGTCAATATGCTTGATGTCCAGAAGAATCAGGTCCGTCAGGGCGAGAAGGGCATTCAGCTTTTCCATGAAGACCGGATCCTCCGGCCGGAAGGTGATCCCGCAGGTGTCGATGCAGGTGTGGATCTTCTCCGCCTTCGCCAGAGAGAACAGCTCTGTGAGAAATTCCATCTGGAGAAGGGGTTCCCCGCCGGAAACGGTGATGCCCCCGTTTCGGTAAAAGCCTCTGGCGGAGTTGAACTGCCGGATGATCTCCTCAGCCGCCATCTCCTCCGCCCCGTCCATGGTCCAGGTGTCCGGATTGTGGCAGTAGAGGCAGCGCATGGGACAGCCTTTTACGAAAACCACCAGTCTTACGCCGGGACCGTCCACTGTTCCGAAGCTTTCGATGGAATGAATGCGTCCTTTCATGTTCTGTCTCCTTGTCTGTCATTGGATATTGTGACTGAAATCTTACAACCGCCGTTCGACGGAACTTAAATCGCTGTGTGGAAGGTACGGGAGATGACCTCGTCCTGCTGTTCCTTGGTCAGCTTGTTGAAGTTTACGGCGTAGCCGGAAACCCGGACAGTCAGCTGGGGATATTTCTCAGGATGGGCCTGAGCGTCCAGCAGAGTGTCCTTGGAAAATACGTTTACGTTCAAATGATGTCCGCCCTGGGCAGCATAGCCGTCCAGAAGGGAAACCAGGTTGTCGATCTGCGCTTCGTTGATATTTGCCATAGCTGTATATCCTCCTTGTAAAAAATTATTCTCTGTCCAGTCCCTCAAACAGGGTGGGGCTGTCGCAGGCGCCGCCTTCGCAGCAGCCTCCGTCAAAGCCGGAGATCTCCACTTCCAGATCCCCCATAAAGACCTGTCCGTCTTTTCCTAAAGCGTCCGGGATAATGGAGAAGGTGTTGGAGATTCCGTCCTGGGCATCCTTGAAGGGCAGCTTCGCCACAGACGCCAGGGAGGACACCGCACCGTGGGAATCCCGGTGATGCATGGGATTGGCCCCGGGAGCAAAGGGCTCGCCCGCCTTTCTTCCGTCGGGGGTGGATCCCGTATTCTTGCCGTACACCACGTTGGAGGTGATGGTCAGAATGGAAGTGGTGGGAATGCCGCCGCGGTAGGTGTGGTTGCCCCTCACATAATTCATGAAGGTGTGCACCAGCTCTGCGGCGATGGAGTCTACCCGGTCGTCGTTGTTGCCGTATTTGGGGAAGTCTCCTTCCACTTCATAATCCACTACGATGCCGTTCTCATCCCGTACGGTTTTTACCTTTGCGTACTTGATGGCGGACAGGGAGTCGGCCACCACGGACAGTCCGGCGATTCCGGTGGCGAACCAGCGGGTCACCTTCTTGTCGTGAAGAGCCATCTGGATCCGCTCATAGCAGTACTTGTCGTGCATATAGTGGATGATGTTCAATGCGTTTACATATACGCCGGCCAGCCATTTCATCATGTCCTTGTAGGCGTCCATGACCTCGTCATAATCCAGGTACTCGGAGGTGATGGGACGGTATTTCGGTCCCACCTGCTTTTTGGAGATCTCGTCCACGCCGCCGTTGATGGCGTAGAGCAGGCATTTTGCCAGGTTGGCCCGGGCGCCGAAGAACTGCATTTCCTTGCCCACCCGCATGGAAGAAACACAGCAGGCGATGGCGTAGTCGTCTCCGTGGGTCACTCTCATCAGGTCGTCGTTCTCGTACTGGATGGAAGAGGACATGATGGAAGTCTTGGCGCAGAACCGCTTGAAGTTCATGGGGAGCTTGGTGGACCAGAGCACCGTCAGGTTGGGCTCAGGAGCCGTTCCCAGGTTCTCCAGGGTGTGGAGATAGCGGTAGGACATTTTCGTCACCATGTGGCGGCCGTCGATTCCCATGCCGCCGATGGACTCCGTCACCCAGGTGGGGTCTCCGGAGAACAGGGCGTTGTACTCCGGCGTTCTGGCGAATTTCACCAGGCGCAGCTTCATGATAAAGTGATCCACAAACTCCTGGATCTCCTCCTCTGTGTACCGGCCTTCCGCCAGATCCCGCTGGGCGTAGATGTCCAGGAAGGTGGAGGTGCGTCCTAAGGACATGGCAGCTCCGTTCTGCTCCTTCACTGCGGCCAGATAGCCGAAATAGGTCCACTGGATGGCTTCTTTTACGTCCTTTGCCGGCTGGGAGATATCAAAGCCGTAGATCTCGCCCAGCTTCTTCAACTCCTTCAGGGCCCGGATCTGCTCTGACAGCTCCTCCCGCTCCCGGATCACGTCAGAATACATGATGGTGCGGGTGGTGGCCTTCTGCTCTTCCTTGTCCTCGATCAGACGGTCCACGCCGTAGAGAGCCACCCGGCGGTAATCGCCGATGATCCGGCCCCGGCCGTAGGCGTCGGGAAGTCCGGTGATGATGTGGCTGGAACGGCAGGCCCGCATCTCCGGCGTGTAGGCGTCAAATACGCCCGCGTTGTGGGTTTTTCTGTGGATGGTGAAAAACTCGCTGATTTCCGGATCTACTGTGTAGCCGTTTTCAGAACAGGCCTTCTCCGCCATGCGGATGCCGCCGTAGGGCTGCAGAGAACGCTTGAAGGGCTTGTCTGTCTGAAAGCCCACAATAGTTTCTTTTTCTTTATCTAAATACCCCGGTCCGTGGGAAGTGATGGTGGAAATAATCTTTGTGTCCATATCCAGAACTCCGCCGGCTTCCCGCTCTTTCCTGGAAAGCTCCATAACCTGATCCCAAAGATCCTTTGTGTTCTGGGTTGGTCCCGCAAGGAATGCTTCATCGCCGTCGTAGGGGGTGTAGTTCTTCTGAATGAAATCTCTCACATTGATCTCTTTCTCCCATATGCCGCCGGTGAATGTACGCCATTCGTTTCTCATGTCTGGGTTTCCTCCTTTGTTTTTTTTTGATGATGAGAACATTATATAGAAGGAGTGTATACAGGTCAAGGCAGTTTCTTGTACTTTTTTTCATACTTTTCATATAGGAAATATTAAAAATTAAGAATGGCCTTGCCAAGCCGGCGGAAAAGTATTATAGTAAACATATCAACAAAAGGAGGAATTGCGGTATGCAGATCAGCAAGGATATGTTGATCGGCGCTCTCGTCCAGATGGATGACTGCGTTGCGCCGATTTTAATGAGAGCAGGAATGCACTGCTTAGGATGCCCGGCTTCCCAGGCAGAGTCTCTGGAGGAAGCGTGCATGGTTCACGGCATTGACTGTGACGTGCTGGTCAGCCAGTTAAATGAGATCCTGGCCGACAAATAAGGAAAACAGGTAATAAAAAGGCCTGTGAAATGTGTTTTGCGCACGTTTCACAGGCCTTTTGCGTGTTAAGCCGGCAGACGTATCTGATCGGCCTTAAAGCCGGGAGCGCCGGCAGGGGTCAGCCTGCCTGGGCGCTTCGTTTGGCTTGGGACTTTTTCAGCCAGTCTTTTCCTTCCACCACTCTGGCGATGATCATGGCCAGTCCCGTATCTCCCGTTACGTTGATGGCAGTTGCCGGCGCGTCTGTGATGGTTCCGATGAGAACCATGATGGGAATGGATACGGTGGGGAAGCCGAATACGGAGATAATGAAGATCTCAGCCACATATCCGCCTGCCGGGATTCCGCCCATGACCACGGAGGCAATCACGGCCACCACGATGGACATGAAGATGTTTCTGGGGGTGGCATAGTCGATGCCGAACACGGAGCAGAGCAGGGCGATCTTTAAGATCTGGATAATGCAGGCTCCGTCCTTGTGAAGGTTTGCGCCCAGAGGCACGGCGATGTCAGCGATCTCATCGGGGATTCCGATCTCCTTTGCGTGCATCATGTTTACCGGAAGAGATGCAGCGGAGGAGCAGGTGCCCAGAGCGGTCAGAGTGGGAGCCGCGGCGCCTTTCCACCAGATCTTGACACCCTCAGAGCCGGCGCCGATGTAGGCCATGACGGTCTGTGAAACCACATAGTAGATCAGAACTACCACAAGGTACATGATAATGCCTCTGGAGAGAGGTCCCACCACCTGGTCGCCGTACTGTCCGATCAGGATGGCGAAGTAGCAGCCCAGGCCCAGGGGAGCCAGCTTCATTACAATATTGATAACCTTTACGATCACTTCAGTCATGCAGTCCATGGCGTGAACGACAGGTTTTCCCTTTTCACCGGCCATAATGATGGCGATGGAGAAGATCACGGTGAAGACGATCAGGGCCATCAGGTTGGACTTGGAGAACAGCAGCGGGAAGTCGTTGACGGTAAACATTCCCAGGATGTTCAGGCTGCCGGTGGCGTCTGCCACGTCCTCCGTGAGATCCAGAACCGCTCCCTTGCCGGGATCAAAGATCAGAGAAGGAATCACCATGAACAGGCAGGCGATGACGCCGCTTACGATGGTTCCCACAAGGAAAGTGATCAGAATCTTTCTCAGTTTGGTCAGGTCCTCCATTTTCGCGATGGCGGAGGTCAGGGAGCAGAAGATCAGCGGCACCACGCAGCAGTACAGCAGGTTCAGGAAGATATCTGCCACCGGCTGCAGGACGGAAGCGCCCTCGCCCCAGAACATTCCCACCACGCCGCCGATGATCATGGCTGCCAGAAGCAGGAAAGATGATTTGTAGGTATTCCAAATGTTTTTCATGAAGTGATTCCCCCTATTCTTTCTTGTCAGGTTAGTTCCATTTCTGATGCTTGTCCAGAGCTTCCTTCAGCTGGTTAAACGCCTGCTCCACGGTAGCCCGCGGGCATGCCAGGTTGAATCTCTCGAACTGAGCGGTCTCCGGTCCGAAGATCTTGCCGGAATCCAGCCACAGCTTCGCCTCCTCCAGCATGATGTGCTCCAGCTCCTCGTCAGTATAGCCGTATCCGGAGAAGTCGATCCATACCAGGTATGTGCCTTCCGGCTCCACAAAGGTGGCCTTCGGGAAGTTCTCTTTTACAAAGTCTCTCACATAGGCGATGTTGCCGGAAATGTACTCCACCAGTTCTTTTACCCACTCGTCGCCCTTGGTGTAGCAGGATTTCACAGCGGTGATTCCCATGATATTGCCCTGGCTGTAGCCGGCGCCTGCGTTGGCGTGACGGTATTTTGCCCGAAGCTCCTCATCGTAGATGATGATGTTGGCCGGCTGGAAGCCCGCTACGTTGAAGGTCTTGCTGGGAGAGGTGTACACCACCAGGTTGGAGCGATATTTGGGATCCAGGGTCAGGAAGCTGGTAAAGTGATTATCGCCGTATACGAAGTCGCAGTGGATCTCATCATCCATGATGATTACATTATGAGCAAGGCAGATGTCGCCCAGTCTCTCCAGCTCTTCTTTCTTCCACACTCTTCCCACCGGGTTGTGAGGATTGCAGAGGATGAACACTTTCACGTTGTTCTCCACGATCTTTCTCTCGAAATCCTCGAAATCGATGGTGTAATAGTTGTTCTCATAGTGAAGCTGGTTGTTGATGAAGATTCTGCCGTTGTCCTCGATCACTTCCCGGAAGGGATAGTAAACCGGCTGCTGGATCAGGATTGCGTCGCCCTCTTTTGTGAAAGCGTGAACGCCGGTGGCCAGTCCGTATACAATGCCGCAGCCAACGGTCACAGTGTCAGGATCTACGTGATAGCCGTGATGGTTGAAGAACCAGCGGTCCATAGCGGCGTAGTACTCCGCGTCCGGATCGGTATAGCCGAAGATGCCGTGATCAATTCTTGCCCGGAAATCATCCAGAATCTCCTGGGGAAGGGCGAAGTCCATATCTGCCACCCACAGAGGAAGCAGGTCGTCTCTTCCCTTGCGCTTCATGCCGAAGTCATACTTCAGGCAGCTGGTTCCCCGACGATTGATAATCTCATCAAAATTGTACTTCTTGCTCATAGTTTTCTGCATCCTTTCCTTTTAAATGATCCTTCTTTTTGGTTGAAACTCGCGAGCTTTTATGGTTTAGCCAATAAACCTTTGTGATGGTTTTATATTACACCAGGAAAAAGAGAATGTCAATAGTGTTCCGTTTAAAAACTAAACTATTTTTGTGTATTTTTGCTCAAATAGGTTAAAATATATTGATTTTAAATGGACTTATTGGTATAATAGTTTATGAAAAAACCATTTCTGTTTTGGGAATTATGGAGATTGTGCGAAAAAGGAGAACTTGAATGACAGACAGGGAAAAACGGGATGATAGTTTAATACTTAAACAAATTTCTTCCATGATAGCAGAAATCAACAGCGAGTCTGAACTGACGGAGAAGGACGCTCTGGCGAAGACCGCCGACGAGAACGGATTTATTCCGTCCAATGCGGAGAGCGGCTTTATCAATCAGACATTTCAGGCCCTCAACGACCGCCACAATGTGATATACGAATTTGTCATGCGGTACAACGACTATATTTATGCGGAACATGATTATGGAAACGGCCATCCCCTGACCATGATCGAGTCCCACACTCTAACCTATATTGAGGATCATCCGGGGACGACGGTGACGGAGCTGACCGCCTACTGGCACAAGACGAAGGGAGCTATTTCCCAGATTGTCAGCCGGCTGGAAGATCTGGGGCTGGTGACGAAGACCAAAAAGGAGGGCAACGGAAAGAACGTCTATCTTTACATTACGGAGACCGGATACCAGGTGAGTCGGTCCCACAAATTGTACGATATTCTGGATATTACAAAGACGCTGAGCAAAATCCAGAAGGAATGTACGCCTGCCGAGATTGACACGTTTTATAAGGTGATTTCCGTATATTATAAGGTAATCTGCAAGGATTTTGAGGAAAATAAGATTCCCAAGCGCCAGGGAAAGCGCAGAAAGCAGAGCTAGAGGTGATCGGGGATTATGAAGAAAACCATTGCGGTTGTAGCCCTGGATCCCAGGGCTGCGGCCTTTTACGCGGGACAGATCGAGAGTCTGTTCCATGATTACGCAGAGGTGAGGTCCTACAGCGTGAGAGACGGGTCTGCCACAGGAAAGCTGCCGGGAGCGGATCTGTTTGCCATTTCCACAGACGCCTACGGTTCGGCGGAGGAGGTGGCCAGGCATGTGCCCATAGATTCCGTGACCATGGGCATTGAGGTTTCCTATAAATGGGATACGCTGGAGGAGCTCTGGGGAATCCCTGAGGGGACGAAGGCCCTGTTCGTCAACATGACGGAGACCATGGGGCGGGAAGCCATCGCCCAGCTGGCGTCCCTGGGGGTCAATCATATCCAGTTCATCCCCTTTTATCCGGGGGCGGTTCTGGAGGAACCGGTGGAACTGGCGGTGACGCCGGATGAGGAGCGGTATGTGCCGGAGGGAGTGAAAAAAGTGCTCAACATCGGCCATCGATCCTGCACGTCGGGGATGATGATCGAGATTGCCCTCCGTCTGGGGCTGGAGGCGCTCCCGGAGACGGAGGCCTTTCAGGAATATTTTCGCTCCATGGCCACCAGCAACTACAGTTTTGACCAGATGTATTCCCGTTCCAGGAAGCTGGAGAGCCAGTTTCATATATTAATGGAAATCCTGGATGAGGGCCTGGTAGGGGTCAATGAAAAGGGGGAGATCTTCGCCTGCAACCGGAAGGCCTGTCAGATCGCCCGGGTGGAGAGCAGCCTGGTCATGGGAAAGCGGGGAGAGGAGGTATTTCCCTACATTCCATTTTACCGGGCTATCACGGAAAAACAGGAGATTCCCGCCAGGGTGACGAAGCTGTACGGGGTCAACGTGACCATAGCCGTCATGCCGGTGCTGCGCCAGAAAGAGTGCATCGGAGCTTTTGCGGTGATGCAGAAGTTCAGTGAGGTGGAGTCCCGCCAGAACGAGCTGAGAAATCAGCTTCTTCAGAAAGGTCATATGGCCAGATACACCATAGACGATGTGCTGGGGGAGTCGGACTGCATCCGGCGGACGAAGGAAATCCTGCTGAAAATGGCGGTGACGGAGAGCCCGGTGCTGATCATGGGAGAGACGGGAACGGGCAAGGAGCTTCTGGCCCACGCCGTCCACTGCGCGTCCCACCGGGCAAAGGGCCCCTTTGTGGCCATCAATGTGGCGGCCATGCCGGAAAACCTGCTGGAGAGCGAACTCTTCGGCTATGAGGAAGGAGCCTTTACCGGGGCGAAAAAAGGCGGCAGGCCGGGACTCTTTGAATTTGCCCATGGCGGCACCCTGTTCCTGGATGAGGTGGAAGGCATGAGCCCGGCCATGCAGGTGAAACTGCTGCGTGTTCTCCAGGAAGGAGAGGTGATGCGGGTGGGCGGCAGCACCATTGTCCACGTGGATGTGCGGGTTGTGGCCGCTACCAATGAGTCTCTGGAGCAGAAGGTGGAGGAGGGGAGTTTCCGACGGGATCTGTATTACCGGCTCAACGCCCTCACTGTGGTGGTGCCGCCCCTCAGAGAGCGGGGAGAGGACATTCTCCTTCTGCTGGAGCATTTCCGCCGGCAGCTGAACGGAAACTTCTGCCTGTCGGAGGAGGTCCGCGATTTTCTGCTGCATTATTCCTGGCCGGGAAATATCCGGGAGCTGCGCAACGCGGCGGAGTACTTTAATTATACGGGCAGCCAGGTGATCGGCATGGAAGACCTGCCGCCCACCATGGCCGGAATGGGCGTCGGAGGAAGGTTCCGGAGAACGGCAGCGGACGGGGGAAAGGCGGTGCAGGAGGCCTCCTGCTGCTGGAACATGGTCAGCCGGTTTGTGCTGGGAGAGCTTTTTCGGGCAGAGGAGCAGGGAGAGCTGATCGGCCGGGAAAAGATCCTGGAGGCGGCACGGAAGAGTCACCTTCCCCTTTCCCAGCGGGAAGTGCGGGAGAGTCTGGCACAGCTGGCGGCGGCCGGTCTGGCGAAGGTGTCCAGGGGCCGGGGCGGAAGCCGGATTACGCCGGCGGGCCGGAAGGCCTGGGAAGACAACCAAAATAACCAATAAAACCAATAATGAACTAAAATAACCAAATATAAACCAAATAAACCAATTTTCGGATCCCAAAATCAGAGTGAAGAGGTCCGGGAATCCCCTTTAAATGCCGGAAAACCCCGGCATTTAATTTTTTTGCAGAAATTTTAAAAGTTGGCATGGACATTGCTCTTTATATGGGCAGAGGCTGAGGCCGGGAAGAAAAAGGCCCAGCGAGAGAAAGGAAGATCAGCATGAAGTATAATTTCGACGAAGTGATTGACAGAAGCCAGAATCGTTCTTCTAAGTACGATGAGAGAGTGCAGAATTTCGGGACGGACCAGGTGATCCCCCTCTGGGTGGCGGATATGGATTTTAAGACTGCCCAGCCCATTATCGACGCCTGCGTCAAGAAGGCGGAGGAGGGAATCTGGGGATATACCTCCAGACCGGCCAGCTATTTCGAGGCGGTGAAGGAGTGGGAGAAAAAGAGAAATGGCTGGGATGTGGACACGTCTCTTATGAGCTGGTGCCTGGGCGTGGTTCCGGCCCTTTCCGCCCTGGTAAACCTGTACACGAAGGACGGAGACAAGGTGATGATCCAGACTCCCGTTTATCCCGAATTTTACGATGTGACGGAAGCCTGGGGCCGGGAAGTGGTGGAGAACCGCCTGGTGGAGGAAAACGGAACCTGGCATGTGGATTTTGAGGACTTTGAGGAGAAGGCAAAAGATGAGAAGGTAAAGGTATTCCTGCTGTGCAGCCCCCACAATCCTCTGGGAATCGTGTGGACTCCGGAGGAGCTGAAAAAGATGGCGGATATCTGCATCGCCAACGATGTGCTGCTGGTGTCCGATGAGATCCATTCGGACCTGATTTTCCACGGAAAGAAACACACGCCCACGGCGAAGGTTTCCCCGGAGATTGCCTCCAGGATCGTGACCTGCGTTTCCGCCACCAAGACTTTCAACCTGGCCGGACTTCAGGCTTCCACCACCATTTTCCCCAATGAGGAGATGAAGAAGGAATTCGACCGGTTCTGGATGAAGATGGACATTCACAGAAACAACGCCTTCAGCTCCGTGGCCATGGAAGCGGCTTACCGGGAAGGTGAGGAGTGGCTGGACCAGCTGCTGGAGTATATTTCCGGAAACTTTGATTTCGTGAAGGAGTACTGCGACAAGTACATTCCGAAGATCAAGCCCAACGTGCCGGACGCCACCTATCTGGTATGGCTGGACTGCCGGGCTCTGGGCATGAACAATGAGGAGCTGAAAAACTTTATGGTCTATAAGGCGGGCCTGGGGTTAAATGAGGGCTGGAAGTTCGGCCGCAGCCTGACAGGATTTATGAGACTGAACGTGGCCTGTCCCCGTTCCGTGCTGGAAAAGGCGCTGGGACAGCTGAGAGACGCGGTGAACAGTCTGGAGTAAGCAGCGGGGAAAGAAAAATCATTAGGGGGAAATACAGATGGATAAGAAAAAAATTTGGGAAAGTTACCGGTTTCCGCTGATTCTGCTGGCGGGTATTATTATCGGCGCGCTTATTGGGGTGATCTTCGGGGAGAAGGCTACTGTGCTTCAGCCGGTGGGACAGATCTTCATTAATCTGATGTTTACTATTGTGGTGCCCATGGTGTTTGTTTCCATCACCTCGGCGGTGGGAAGCATGCTGAACATGAAGCGGCTGGGAAAGATCCTGGGAAGTATGGTGGTGACGTTTATTGCCACCGGCGTCTGCGCCGCCATCCTGGTGCTGGTGGTGGTCAATATCTGGCCGCCGGCAGCCAACACCTCCATTTCCATGGGGGAGGCTGCCATGCAGGAAGCCACGGACATCAGCCAGATGATCGTCAGCACCCTGACGGTGGACGATTTCAGCGGCCTGATGAGCCGTGACAACATGCTGCCCATCATCATCTTCGCCATTATCGCCGGTGTGGCCGTGGCGGCCTGCGGCGGACAGGAGAGCCAGGTGGGCAGACTGCTGGCCAACTTAAATGACGTGATCATGAAGATCGTGGATATGATCATGAAGCTGGCTCCCATCGGCCTGGGGGCGTACTTCGCGAACCTGGTGGGTGAGTTCGGGCCGCAGCTGATCGGAGATTACGGGCGGACGCTGCTGATCTACTATCTCATGTGCGCCGTGTACGCGGTGATATTTTTCCCCATCTACACCTACATCGCCGGCGGAAAGACAGGGGTAAAGAAGATGCTTCAGAATATTTTCAACCCGGCGGTCACGGCCTTTGCCACCCAGAATTCTGTGGCGGCTCTGCCTGCCAACATGGAAGCCTGCCATGAGATCGGCGTGCCGGACGACATCAGCAACATTGTGCTGCCCATGGGAGCCACCATGCACATGGACGGGTCTGTGCTCTCATCCATCACAAAGATCGCCTTCCTCTTCGGCGTATTCCAGATGCCGTTTACAGGGGCGGGAACCTACGCCATGGCAATCGTGGTGGCAGTGCTGAGCGCCTTCGTGCTCTCCGGAGCTCCCGGCGGCGGTCTGGTGGGCGAGATGCTCATCGTCAGCCTGTTCGGATTCCCTGGGGAGGCCTTCCCGCTGATCGCAACCATCGGATTTTTGGTTGACCCGGCGGCCACCTGCTTAAATTCCTCCGGAGATACCATCGCGTCCATGATCGTGGCCCGGGTGGTGGAAGGCAAAGACTGGCTGAAGAAGGCTGCGGAGAGAAAAACCGCGGCTCAGGAAATTTAATAAAAGGAAAGGAAAAAGTGAATGATGAAAGTGACTGTGATTGGAAGTCATCTCTGCCCGGACACTCTGGCGTCCTTAAACCGCCTCTGGGCAGAAGGCGCTGAGATTGATTTTAAGGATATTTTATCCTGTCATGCAGATTTAAAGGAATACTTAAACTTGAGAGAGACCAGCCCGGTCTACGCAGATGTGCGGGGGACAGACCGTCTGGGGATCCCCTGCTTTGTGGGAGAGGACGGAACGGTCACCCTGGATTTAAACCAGGTGCTGGGCCATAAGTAGGCGAAAAGAGCGGAATAAAAGACGCCGGAAACCGACAGTAATTCATCGGTTTCCGGCGTCTTTTCACTGTTTGGCGGCGGGCTGGTTCACCTGTCCTCAGCGGATGAAATCCGTTCTGGCAAAGGGTTCTTTTTCCGGCAGGCCGTAGGCTTCTTTGCCCAGAGCGATGCTCTTCATTAAGAACGTCATGTTCCGTGCCAGAGTGCGCATGGTCTGAAGGCCTTCCGCGTCCTGGGCCGCTTCTCCGGCGGCTCTGCCGTGGATGCTGTTCCAGTACTGGCTGGACGCTACCGGCATACCGCTGATGGTAAAGAACTTGTTCAGCTCATCAAAGGTGGAGGAAAGCCCCCCTCTTCTGGCGCAGACAACGCTGGCGCCCACCTTCATGGTCTTGTCGAAGTGGGTGCTGTAGAATAGTCTGGTGAGGAAGGCCACCAGGGTGGCGTTGGCGGAGGCGTAGTACACAGGGCTGGCGACTACCAGGCCGTCGCAGGCTTCAAACTTCGGCGCTGTCTCGTTTACCAGATCGTTGAACACACAGGCGCCTGTCTGTGCGCACTTGCCGCAGGCGATGCAGCTTCTGATATCTTTGTTTCCGATCTGCAGAACTTCCGTCTCCACGCCCTCGGCGTCAAATACCTTGATCATTTCCTTTAAGGCGATGGAAGTATTTCCGTTTGCCCGGGGGCTTCCGTTGATAATTAAAACTTTCATAAATCTAATCCCTCCTGCTGGCCAGATTCATAAGTCTGGTTTATACTGTCAGTGTAGCACTCGGTAGCGGCTACCGGTCAAGAGATAATTGTTTCCGCCCGGATCGGGCGGGAGAGCGAACGCGGAAAGAGAGTGGAGCGAATGGAAATGTATACGATGAAACAGGCCAGCCAGGCAACCGGCCTTTCCTATGAGACCTTAAAATATTACTGCAACCAGGGGCTGGTCCCGGGCCTTAAGCGGGACGAAGGCAACCGAAGAGTGTTTGACGAGCAGGATATAAGCGGGATTTTATGCCTGAAGCGGCTGCGAAGCTGCGGCATGGGCATCCATGAAATCCGGGATTTTCTGGAACTGTGCCGCCGGGGAAAATCATCGGTCCCCGCGAGAAAACAGGTGCTGGAGAAAAAGAGACAGGAACTTCTGGGACAGATCGGAGAAATTGAGAAGAGTATCGCTTACATCGATGAAAAACAGGCCTATTATGACAGGGTAATGTCCGGGGAAAGGGAGGACAGCTGTTCTCTGGTCACTCCGGAGGAGGAAACATAAGACGGCCGGGGAGAATCTGCCTCTCCCCGGCCGCTTTGCCGTCTCAGACCTGAGCCAGCGCCTGAAGGGCCTTATCCTTTACGATCACATCGTAGTGTTCCTGGAAATAGGCCTCGCTGGCGTATTCATATTTCTGCTTTGTCCCATATTCTGCCAGTATGTTCAGAACCCGGCTGAACTCTCTGGTATCGGCCCCGGTGCTGTTCACCACCAGATAGTACTGGGAGGTTCCGGGCTTTTTGTACAGGGTATTGACGCCGGTGAAGGTGCCGCCTGCGGCGTGGGCCGCGTCCACAGCTCCGTCCAGACTGTCGAAACGGTAGATCCTGGCGGATGGCTTCTCCTCCTGGGGCTGAGCCTGGGGAGGCGTCTCCCTGACGGTCTCCTCCTGACCCTGGGACGCCAGCCTGTTTAAAAGACCGTCCGCTCCCTCCAGCAGCTCGCTGGCCAGGGAGGAGAGCAGGTCGTCGCTCTCGTCCTCCGGGGACGGGGAGAATTTGGAAAATCTGGTGTCCAGTTCTTCAGGGTCCTCTATTTTTGTAATGATCAGCATAACGCTTTCATTTGATAACGGAATTGCTTCAACCATCAGAGGAATATCCTCGGCTTCAAAACCCACTTCATTTGACGCCTTCTGAATCATTTCGCGGAACAGATTCCGGGCTTTTTCCGTACCGTATGCCAGCTCCCGCAGATTCAGGTTGCGGACGCTTAAATCAAAGCTGGTCAGCGTACAGCGGATTTGATTCTCGTTTACACGTTCAATTTTCATAGGTTCACTTCCTTTTGTAGTTGTATGGAAAAAGATATACTCTCTCAACTTAACTATACTATATAATATATCAAAATATCAATTGGTATGTGAACATTTTATGAAATCTTAAGGTTTGTGGTGGAAAAAAAGGATTAAGAAAATGTTTATAATCTGTTTACCCTTTTTTCATTTGCCAAAATCGGACAATGGGCGTACAATAAATCCAGGAAATGACTCCTCCGGAAAGGAGGAGATGCTATCAAAGAATCTGTTCTGTTTGGAAAATACCGGCTGGAGCGCGTCATAGGAAGCGGCGGCACGGCCACGGTATATCTGGCTACTCATCTGGGCCTGGAGGAAAAACGGGCTGTCAAAAAGATTTCCAGGACATCTGCAGAATATGGGCGGTTTCGAAAGGAAGGCCTGATTTTAAAGTCTGTCCGTCATCCCGGAATTCCCATCGTTTACGATCTGGAAGAGGATGAGGACTACGGCTATCTCATCGAAGAATATCTGGAAGGAGAGAACCTGTTCGATGTGGTGAAAGAGCAGGGACCTCTGTCAACGGCAAGGACGGTTTCCATAGGAATCCAGATCTGCCATCTGGTACATCATCTGCATTCAGCAAAAGAAAATCCCATTTTGTACTTGGATCTGCAGCCGAAAAATCTTCTGCTGTGTCAAAGAACGGTAAAGCTGGTGGACTTTGGCCGTGCGGCGTTCTTTGGGGAAAGCGGCGGAGCGGCGGGAACGCCCGGCTGTGCGGCACCGGAGCAGTATGCCGGGGAAGAGCCGGATGAGAGGACGGATATTTACGGAATTGGGGCGGTGCTCTATTTCCTGAGCGAGGGGAGATACCTTCCGCCAGGCCCGTCTCCCGGGATCCGCTTTGCCGGCGGACCGGGAAGGGCGCCCCGCTGCGGGGAGACGGGGACGAAGTTCTTTCCCGGGCGGGAGAAAAGCGGCAGAAGACGCAGGAAGCTTCAGAGGATTATCTGTAAATGTCTGGAGAGACGCAGGGAAAAGCGGTACAGAACGGCCATGGAGCTGGCGGAGGCGCTGGAAAAGGTGGGAACCCTGTTTCCGGAGCTGTCCGGCGGAAAGCTGGGAGGAGAATCATTTCCCATTGTAGTCGGGTTTGCAGGCAGTGGACGGGGCGTGGGGACGACTCATCTTGCCATAGGCATGGCGGCCTGTCTGAGAGACCGGAATATTCCTGTGCTGTATGAGGAGAAGAATGGAGCGGGAGTTGTGAGGGAGCTTCTCAGATATTTCCGGAAAAATCTGAACCGCTGCGGCGCGGTCTCCATCTATGGACTGGATATGCGGCCGTTTCTGGGGAAAAATGTAAAGCTGGATCCGGGAGGCTGGCAGGTAGTGATCCGGGATCTGGGTACGGACGGCTGGCAGGAAGACCAGGAATGGGACTTTTTAGTGGAAGTCCGGGGCGGAAAATGGTGGAACCGGCCGTCACAGGACCTGCCGGAACCATCCGCGGTGATCTGGAATCACAGCCTGCCAGGGATTCAAAGGCTGCGGCCGGAGGAAGATCATACCTCTGTGCGGGCGCCCTGCTTTCCGAATCCGTTCTTTCCGGGGAGGAAGGCCGCGGATTTTTACCGCCGGATCTGGAACCTGTGGGGAATTGAACAGAAAGGCAGAAAATCATGGGCAGAAATACTTCAAAAGCTCCGGCGGACTGCCGGATTATAGGTGTGGCAGGAACGTCCCACGGCGTGGGGGTGACCCACTTCTGTGTGATGGCGGCCAGCTTTCTCACGGCGGCAGCCGGGGAGGAGACGGCTGTCCTGGAATGGAACGGCAGCGGGGATTTCGGACGGATGGAACTGGCGTGTACAGGCAGGAAGAGAGAAGGAAAGCTTTTCCGTGTGCTGGAGACGGACTACTACAAGGAGGCGGGCGCCGGGGAGCTGGCGCTCTGCCTCAATCGGTATCGCTGCGTCCTTGTTGATTTTGGGGTAATGCGTGACGATGTGAAAGATGAATTTATGCGTTGTGAAAAAAGGGTGCTCATAGGCTCTTTCAGTGAGTGGCAGTGGAAGGTGTTCTGGGAATGGCTGGAACGGGGAAAAGAAGCGGAGAGAGGCTGGATCAATGCCGCGGCCTTCGGCAGCGGAGAGACCAGAAGAGAAGTGAGGAAGAAGCTGAAGATCCCGGTTCTGGAGATTCCGCTTTCAGCAGACGCCTTTACAGTGACGCCGGACACCCTGGATTTTTTTCAGACGTTCTTTTTGCGGCGGTGATTGTGGATCATTTGCTGTCACGAGGACCTGCTTTGTGGAAAATTTGCCGCAAAAAGGGGAGGCCATATGGGCAGAAAACAATTAAGCGAGAAGGAGCGTCAGGCGTATCTGGATGGACTGAAGAGATACCACAGAAAGGGAATCCCTATCTATATCGACGATGAGGAGCTGGAGGAGTCGGAATGGGGACGGATCTTTGAGATCCAGGAAGACGGCAGCTTCTACATGAGCGATTATGTGGGGGCGGATACGGGACGCCTGACGGAAATCCGGTTTGACAAAGTGAAATACAAATAGAAATGACATGCGCGTAAGCCGTAATCAGCCTGGCTTATTGCGAAATCTCCTGAGAATGGGGCCCGGAAGCTGTTTCCGGGCCCTGATTAAATGTAATGAAAAATTAATGCGAACCTTCTGGGATGTATGGTATAATATGAGCGCTTAACGAGGTATTTCACGAGTTTAGCGCGAATATATACCTGGGCACTTGGCGAGGTCTTTCACGAGCCTAGCGGCCATGGTATAATATGAGCGATACATTTTCCAAGGAGGGAAGAATGAGGAGAGCGGCAAAAACGGCGGCCCTGCTGCTGATCCTGGCTGTCATAGCGGGGGGAGCATGGATCGGCAGAGGATATATTCCGTCTGACGAGGCGGCGGACATTGGTGAGTTGTTTCCGGCCCAGGGGAACCGGGTTTCCATCGTGTGGAATAATGAGCTTCAGGAGGCGGAGGGGATTTATGAGGAAGATCAGGTTTATCTGCCTCTAGAATGGGTAAATGACAGCTTAAACGAGAGATTTTACTGGGACAGCGGGGAGCAGCTTCTGGTGTACGCCCTGCCGGACAAAATTGTCTACGCGGATGAGGATACCATGGGCAGCAATGGCCATCTGCTCCGGGTGGAGGAAGACGGGGTTTACCTGTCTGCCGGGCTGGTGTCCGGGTATACGGATGTCCGGTCTGTGTATTTCGACGATCCTGCGGAGCGGGACGGCAGCGAGGACCGGGAGGCGGTCCGCCGGATCTATATAGACAGCACCTGGGACGAGGAACAGCGGGCGAAGGTGCGGTGGAGAGCGGCTATCCGCCAGCGGGGTGGAGTGAAGAGCCCGGTGATCACGGAGGCGGAAGCGGGAACCGGGGTGGAGATCTTAGAAGAGATGGAGAACTGGTCCTATGTCCGCACGGATACGGGATTTTTGGGTTATATCCACAACTGGAAGCTGAAGGACCGGGAAACAGTCATTCCGGAGAGCACGTTTCAGGCTCCGGTGTATGCCAGCCAGTCGCTGGGAGAGCGGGTGAGCCTGGTGTGGCATCAGGTGACGACGCAGGATGGAAATAACCGATTTGATGAGATGATTGACGGGGTGAAAGGCGTAAATGTGGTGGCGCCCACCTGGTTTGCCCTGACGGACAACGAGGGAAATTTCCGCTCTTTGGCCAGCCGGGAGTATGTGGAGAAGGCCCATGACAGAGGACTGCAGGTGTGGGCTCTGCTGGACAATTTCAGCGGAGATGTGCAGACGGAGGTTCTCCTCTCCTCCACGTCCACCAGGAGGAAACTGATCGACAGCCTGATAAGCGAAGTGCTGGAATACGATATTGACGGTCTGAATCTGGATTTTGAGAGCATCAAGCCGGAGGCAGGAGTTCACTATATCCAGTTTATCCGGGAACTTTCCATCGACTGCCGGGCCAACGGCATTATTTTATCTGTGGACAATTATGTGCCCAGCGCCTACACGGAGTTTTACGACCGGCAGGAGCAGGGAATTGTGGCGGATTATGTGATCGTCATGGCTTACGACGAGCACCATGCCGGCGGGGAGATGGGAACGGTTTCCTCCCTGTCCTATGTGCAGAACGGCCTGGCCAACACCATGGAAATGGTGCCGAAGGAGAAAGTAATCGGCGCGGTGCCGCTTTACACCAGGATCTGGACGGTGAAGGACGGAGAGACCACCTCCAGAGCAGTGGGAATGGAAGCGGCCCAGGAATGGGTGGAGGAAAATCAGGTAGAGCTGGAGTGGCAGGACGATCTGGGACAGTATTACGGAGAGCTGGAAGGAGAGGATGGAAGCGTGCAGTATATCTGGATGGAGGACGCCAGGTCTCTGGCGCTGAAGGCGGAAGCCGTGGATGAGAGCGGAGCTGCCGGCATTGCCTTCTGGAAGCTGGGGTTTGAGCCGGACGACATATGGGATGTGGTGAATCCGTGATGAGAGGATGTTATAAAATAACGGCGGCAGCTCTTGCCGCGGCGCTTGCCGTTTCCGCGTCCGCCTGTTCCCGGGTGCGGGAAACGGATGGGACGGGCGCGGTTTCCCAGGAGGAAACAGAGAGCTCTTCCCAATCGATTCCGGAATTTACTGCAGCCCCGGAGACGGAACCTTCCTCTGAGACGTCCGAGCCGGAGACAGAAGAAGAGCCGGAATATGAGCCGGAGTTTGAAAAGCATATCATTCTGGGATCGGATATTCATTACCTGTCCCCGGAGCTGACGGATTACGGGGAGGCGTTTCAGTACGATGTGGATCACGGGGACGGAAGGCTGGTGACCTATATTGACCAGATTACCGATGCTTTTCTGGAGGAAGTGGTGGAGCAGCACCCGGATATCCTGATCCTCAGCGGCGATTTGAGCAGCAACGGGGAGCTGGCCAGCCATGAAGGGCTGGCCGAAAAACTGCGCCGGGTGGAAGTCCAGGGGATTCCTGTGGCGGTCATTCCCGGAAACCATGACATCAATAACAAGCGGGCCTACGGTTACCGGGGAGATGAGAGATATTCTGTGGAGCGTACCACGCCGGAGCAGTTTCGGGAGATCTACCGGGAGTTTGGCTATGACGAGGCGCTGAGCGAGGACGAGACGTCTCTCAGCTATGTGTACCAGCTGGACGATATGACCCGGCTTCTTATGCTGGACACCTGTCAGTACAGCCAGGGAGAGGCAAAAGTGGGGGGAGTGATTCTCTCAGAAACCTATGACTGGATCGAAGAACAGCTGGAAGCGGCCTGGGATGAAGGCATGAACGTGATCCCGGTGGCCCACCACAACCTTCTGGAGGAGAGTGAGGTGTACACGGTGGACTGTACCATTGAGCACGGGGAGCAGCTGGCGGAGATTCTGGGGGAGTGGAATGTGAATATTTTCCTCAGCGGGCACCTTCACGTACAGCACTGGATGGAGGACGAGGACAATGGCCTGTATGAGATTGTCACCAGTTCCATGACCACCCCGGACTGCCGGTACGGCCTGCTGACTTACCGGGATGACTGCAGTTTTTCCTACCGGACAAAGGTGCTGGATGTGGAAGGCTGGGCCTGGGAAAATGGGCGGACAGAGAAAGAACTTCTGAATTTTACAGAATTTCGCCGGCCGTTTTTGGAACAGGTTTTCAAAAATGAGGCTTACGGCGTTCTGCAGCATATGAAGGAGATTACGGAAGAAGAGCGGCTGCAGATGTGCGAATTTTACGCCTGGGTAAATTATATGTATTATCAGGGCAAGGCGGTGGAAATCCGTGACCAGGCTTATGGGGACCGTGCCTACGCCCTGTGGGATTCCAAAGGATATATTACGGTTTTGAGAGATTATGTGGTCTCGATCCTGGAGGATGCAGACCGGAATTACAATTTTCTCAGGACAGATTGATGCGATCACCCCTTCGGTGTTCTAAGCTGCCTGCTGCGGGGCATAGAATATTTACGGAAGGGGTGATCGCTTGTCTAATTATAGGAGACTGATTTCATATATTTACGCTTATGAGGGCACGGTAAAGGGCAAAAATATAGGATTTGCCAAGCTGGAGGCCAGAAATGGCCAGTGCAGAATCAGTGTCAGCGTAAAAAAGGTATACGTGGGAGGAAATGACATGGGCGTATACCTGCTGTCCGACGGAGGGGAGATTCTGCTGGGTAAAATTTTTATCCGTTCTGGAGCCGGGGAGTTCCGCACGATGGTAAAAAGCGACAATGTGGAGGAGAGCGGAAAGACCCTGGAAAATTGTTACGGGCTGACAGTTCACGACGTGCAGGACAGCTGGCGGGCTTACACCACCATCTGGGATGACGGGATTGCCAGGGATGCGGCAGATGCGGTGGCCTATGCCGCTGAGGTGGAGCTGGCGTCGGTGACCTCAGAAAATCTCCGCCGAAAGAAGGGAGAGGCGCAGGGGGAGGACTCTGAGATGACTACATTTCAGCTGCTTCAGACGCCGCCCCCTGAGATGTGCGCCAGGCCGGAAGAGACGAATCAGCCGGCCGGTCTGGAGGCGGAAAGCAGGGTGGAAACATCCGGGAAGGGCGGAAAAGAGGAGGGGGCGGAGGAAAATCCGGGAAAAGCCCCCAGGCTGGAAGAAAGCGGGGGGACGGAAAAAGGAGAGCTTCCCTTGTTTTCCTCTGCCCCGGAACGGTGGAATTTCGGCGGAATGAGGAACGAGAGCCAGGAAATGCCGGGAATTTCCCGCTTTATCATCCGGGACCGGCCGGTGTCAGGATATATGTCCGGAGCGGGATCAGTGAGACAGGATGCGTCCCGGCTGAAAGCCGGGACGCAGGCGGAGTTCCCCGGGAGTTCGTTCCCTGGAAGTCCGTTTGCCGGGAGTCCCATGGCTTCCGGAAGCTTTTCGGAGAAGAATGTGGCGGGGATTATCCATGAAACACCGGCGTCCGCTGCCGGGACCGGGCCGGAGATTATGCCCGCGCCGGGGATGCCGTCCCAGCCGGAGGTGACGCCTCAACCGGAAGTGCAGCCGCCCGCGCCGGGGATGCCGCCCCAGCCGGAGGTGCAGCCGCCTGCGCCGGGGATGCCGTCCCAGCCGGAAGTGCAGCCGCCCGCGCCGGGGATGCCGCCCCAGCCGGAAGTGCAGCCGCCGAAGCCGGGGATGCCGCCTCAGCCGGAGATCACACCCCCGCCGCAGGTTTCTCCCTCCCGGCCAGAGGCAGTACCTCCGCCGCAGGCAGCAGGACAGCCGGGAGAACTGGCAGCAGGGCAGCAGCAGCCGCCTGCTGGGACGCCCCAGCCGGAAGATTCGGCCCAGTCCCAGCCGTCAGGGGAGCAGCTGTCTCCAAATTCGGCGGCCGGTTCGGAGTCTTCATCCCAGCCGGAGGTGGCGCTGCCGGAAGAACCGTCAGAGGAGCCGGAGGGAGGAGGTCCTTTAGATCCCATTCCTGACGCGGAGGCTGTATGGGATTCGTTCCGGAAGCAGTATCCCAAAATTGACGCCTTTGATTATGAGAATGGCTGTGAAATTTTAAAGATCCGTCCCCAGGACATCGGCCTTCTGCCCAGGGAGAACTGGACCTACGGCAACAACAGCTTTCTGCTCCACGGCTACTACAATTACCGCTGTCTGATCCTGGTGCGCCTGAATAATCCCAGCGGAAAATCCCGGTTCCTGCTGGGGGTGCCCGGCCACTATTTCAGCAACGAAAAATATATGGCCTCCATGTTCGGGTTCCCCCATTTTGTTCTGTCAAAAAAGCAGCCGCTGGACAACGGCCGCTTTGGATACTGGTATACCGATGTGAGACTGGGGCAGTGATCCGCCTGTGGGGATCAGTAATCCACGCCCCGCAGGGAGACTTCCCCCACCCAGGGGCGGACGATATCTGCGAAGGCGAGCAGTTCGTCCTTGCGGAATCCGGAAAATCCGGGGGACAGCACCCGGTCCGATTCCACATAATTCTGGATGAAATATCGCTCCGCCCCGGAGATCCATTTTCCAATCTCGGCAAAATCCTCTTCCGTGTGGAGTCCCTTGACCGCGGTGGTGCGGAATTCGTAGGGGACTCCGCAGGAGCGGATAAAATCGATACTCTCAGAGATGGTATGGGTGTTGATATGGGGGACGCCCGCCACCATGGCGTAATTTTCCGGGCTGGATTTAATATCCATGGCGATGTAGTCCAGCAGGCGCTCCCCCTGCAGCCGCCGGATCACGTCGGGACGGTAGCCGTTGGTGTCCAGTTTGACCAGAAGCCCCAGTTCTTTTATCTGCCGGATCAGCAGCTCCAGGTCTGCCGAAAGGGTGGGTTCTCCGCCGGTGATGCACACGCCTTCCAGCAGGGAGGCTCTTTTTTTCAGCACTTCCAGCACTTCTTCCATGGAAAACATTTCTTCCGCGTCCTCCGTCAGCAGCTCTCCATTGTGGCAGAAGGGGCAGCGGAAGTTGCACAGGCCTAAAAATATGGTGGCGGCCACATGGCCGGGATAGTCCAGCAGGGTTGTCTTCTGAAATCCGCAAATTTTCATTTTTATCATCCAATCTTTCTCTTTTTCTGTTTTTCCTATATAATAACATCAAAGGACGGCGATTTCCACCGCCGGAGGAGAAATGAAGGACATGCAGAGAAGAAAAATGATACCGGAAGAAAAATATATGAGGGAAGCCATCCGCCAGGCGAAAAAGGCGGCGGCCCTGGGGGAAGTGCCCATCGGCTGTGTGATCGAGCACCAGGGGAAAATCATTGGCCGGGGTTACAACCGAAGGACCACGGATCATTCCACCCTGGCCCACGCGGAGATCATCGCCATCAAAAAAGCCTGCCGGAGCATGGGGGACTGGAGGCTGGAAGACTGCACCATGTATGTGACGCTGGAACCTTGTCCCATGTGTGCGGGAGCCATTGTCCAGGCCAGGATTCCCAAAGTGGTCATGGCCTGCATGAATCCAAAAGCGGGCTGCGCCGGTTCCGTGGTGGACCTCCTTCACCAGGACGGCTTCAACCACCAGGTGGAGACGGAGGTGGGGCTCATGGGGGAGGAGTGCTCTCAGATGCTGAAAGATTTTTTTAAGGAACTGAGGAAGCGGCGGAAAGCAGAGAATTTAAAGGAGGGAGCCGATGGAAGTAATTGAGAAGAAGGATCAGCTGTATATTCTTGATGACGGGCGTGTGCGCGAGTTTTTGATTCTGGGCAGTGAATATGCCATTTTAATTGACACTGGTTTTGCGGACAGCCAGGTGTTTGAGACAGTAAAGAAGATTACAGATCTTCCGGTAAAGGTGCTGCTGACCCATGGAGACCGGGATCACGCCGAAGGTCTGGAAAAATTTGGAGAATGCTGGGCGATGGAAGAAGACTGGTCCATGATAGACAGCAGAATCGTTCTGCATCCCATGCGGGAGGGGGATGTATTTTCCTGCGGTGCCTATCAGCTGGAAGTTATCGCCATTCCGGGCCATACCTACGGAAGCGCGGCGTTTCTGGACCGGGAGAAGGGACTGCTGATATCGGGAGATTCCGTACAGAAGGGCGGGCCGATTTATATGTTTGGAAAAAGCCGGAACCTGAATCTGTATATTGAGAGTCTGAGAAAACTCCTCCTTCTGACGGATCAAATCAGGGAGATCCTTCCCAGCCATCACGTCTGTCCCGTCTATGGAGATTCCATAGAAAAAGATCTGGAAGATGCGCTGGCTCTGCGGGCCGGCAAACTGACCGGCACTCCCCACCCTTCTCTGCCCTGTCAGGTTTTCCAGGGAGTCTGGACATCTTTTTATTATGTTCCGGACGCATCGGCTCCGGCTCCGCAAGCGCCTTGACAAAACGGCTTTCACCGGTTATACTTACTAAACGAGCCGGAAATCTCCGTGATTTCCGGCGGGACAATTCGTCATAAAGCTTCCGTGCAGCCGGGGAGATAGCGGTGCCCTGTACCTGCAATCCGCTCCAGCAGGGGTGATGTCCTGTCTCGGACATTTCACTGCAGAGCTGCCTTTCGTAAGCGGCGTTGACGTTTGGGTCTTGCGCAATAGGAATTCACGAACCGTGTCAGGGCAGGAATGCAGCAGCACTAAGTGAAACCTCCTATGTGCCGTAAGGTAGCCTGGACTGAGTTGGCTGCGAGAGTAACGTCTGTGGTGGGTGTACAAAACAGGACGCACGGATTTAAAATAAGAATTCAGAAAGCGAGGTCAGAGATGGCCTCGCTTTTTTGTAGGAAATTTCGCTTTTTGAGGATTCAGAAAAAAACGCATGTTCACTGAACATAAGACCATTGTGAGGGAAAACGATAAAAAAGGAACCCCCTGATTTCCCCATGAATGGGGGTCAGGGGGGTGAAGTGTCGAAGACGCTTTTTTAAAGCAGCAGCCTCTTTCTAATACAACTTTTCTCAGTCTTTCTTTGCTTCGGGATATACATCCGGATAGAATTCCTTTACCGCGTCTGCCCGGTTGATCAGCACATCCCTCCAGGCATAATCCGCTACAAATACCGTGTAATCGTTTACATCCTTCGGGATGTTAGGCAGGATATTCGCCTGATTCAGATGGCTGGACAGCGCAATATCCACAGGCATCTTGGCCAGCTCATAGCAGTCCTTGATGAACTGATGAGCCATAGACTCAGGATATCCGTCATAAGCCAGCTGCTCGGGCCTCATCATGGGATTGACTCCCAGGCCGCCGTGCAGCGCTACCTTGTAGGTCTTTCCTGTCTCCTCATCGGTATCCTCGAAAAAGAAGCTGGTAACTCCAGGTGTATGTCCGGGGCAGAGTTTCGTTTTAATGGTAAATCTTCCCATCGTAATGGGTTTGTCATCATCATAGAAGTTCGTCACCACATAGGGGTAATCCGCTCTCTTTCCGGACAGTTTTGCTTCCTCGCTGTCTGCCTCCACCCAGGTCATGGTTCTTCTTCCGTCAATCATCTTGGGATAGCCTACCTTGCCCTCATGCTTTTTGTGCTCGACCTCATCTTCCTTTGAAAGCCAGATCTCAGCTCCGCTGATCTCGTGAAGGACTCTCGCGTTGCAACTGTGGTCTCCATGCCAGTGGGTAAGGAAGATCTTCTTGATATCTCTGGGATCATGGCCGGACTCCCAGATACGCTCGATCACCAGATAACAGGTCTCCGCATTAAGCCCCGTATCGATGAGAATCAGTCCCTCTCCTGTGTCAAGCAGAAACACAGCCACATTATCCTGGCCTCCTACATTCCATACATGGGGAGCGTTCTTGTAAGCAGGTACCGTGTGCTCCCAGTGGGTGGGCATGCTATTGTCACTAAGGCGTCCTGCTGTAGGCGCGTAAAAGAATTTCTTTTCCATATACGATTCTTCCTTTCCATAATATAATCTTTTTGTAACATAATTTGAAGTATGGTTAGCCGTAAATCGGATACCAGAGGTTTGCCGAAAGAGCGATGCTCACGATGGCAATTATGATGTAGGGTATCGTGAACTTCATAACCTTGGACACTTTATAGTTGCCGGCCGCATATACCAGCGCGCTTTCCGCGGAACCTGAGGGGAATCCAAGGGAGATTACGTTTGCAATGGCGATGATGAGCATAACGCCTCTAGGATCCCAATTGCCTGCCAAGCATACTGTAGCGGCCACGGTGTAAAGGATATTCTGTGTAGCGGAATTTGACATAAAGGTGGTCATAATCGTACATACCGCGCTGAAGATGAACATTACAAGGAGCGAACTAGGCTGTCCTCCAAGGGTCTGCAGGATGAAGTTTCCCATCACCTCGCCGGCTCCGGTTTTCGTCATAGCCTCGGCTACTCCCAGTACGCCGGCCATCAGGAAGATCATGTCTGCGGTCAGAGCCTTGGTGACCTCCGGCACTTTAAGGGCCTTGCCGTAGATCAGCACAAGGACGCCTGCCGCAGGAGCCACATACATCAGCTGTCCGGTCCATTTGTTGAGTACCAGTACTGCCATAACCGCTACGAATGTAATATAAACCAGCTTCTCCTGAGCGGGAGGCAGCACATCTGTATTCTTGACTTGTTTCAGTCCAGCGGTATTGACGTTGCCCTCCTTCGGAAGGATGCGCCAGAAGATCAGGCAGTAAACCGTCAGGCAGGCTACGGGAATCAGCCCAACTTTAAATTTATCGAACATCTGAAGCAGATAAGCCTCATTTGTGATAATCTCCGAGTAGCGGGCATTGATCGTGGCAAAGGAGGTAGCCCCCATACCGATGGGAATGAATCCTTTCCAGGCGCAGGATATGCCGAGCATGGGCATCATCAGCCGGCTGGGAGTGACCTCTCCCTCGTTGCTCAAGGTAGCAAGGAATACAACCATGATGGAGAAGGTGGCCGTTGCGGGAATGAACTGAACGAAGGCAATCACGATCAGGAAGAAGAAAATGATCAGGATCATGCCTGTCTTGCCGCTCAGGTCGTTGACCTTCTGCCTTATGGTAGGAACAATACTTGTTTTCGTTATAGCGGAACTCAAGGCCATCATGGGAGCCACCAGGATAATCGACTGATTGGTAAAACCGGAAAATGCCTCTGTGGGGCTGAGAATCCCGAAAATAGCCAGCAGTGCGCAGGCTGTCATGGTCGTCACGCCCATTGGAACTTTCTGCCATATGAACATAAAGATCATGAAGGCCATAATCAGCAATGTGATAATCAGCTGTGTATTCATGCTTTCTCCTCCGATATCTTTATTACATATCCAAGCGCTTTTATTATGTAGATTTACTATATCATAGATTGTAAAAAAACGGAAGATTGTGCAATATATCCAATATAAATAGTACTATTCAAAAAAACGATAGTATAAATGTGCTTATTTTTTGTTATTGCTCAAAATACTGGATACCGGCGATACAGCCGTCCGCTTTCAGTTTTTCAAAGTCAACCCTCACAGGGATTCCGGGTATGTCAGGGAGATACATCTTTCCATCGCGCAGCTCGCTGCGAACGCAGTAATAATCCTCCACATAATCCTGATTGGGCTTGTGGAATTCGATCAATTCCCCTTCTTCCAGAAGGGTACCCATCAGCACTCCAGGCATATAGCCCTGGCCGCTGGTGATCCGGCAGCCGTGCTTTCTTCCGTAGTCCGCCACTCTGAGGGCCTCCGCTATGGTATAGATGAAAGGCGTGGGCTGCAGTACTTTCACTCCGGAGCGCACATAAGAGCAGAAGGTATCATAATATTTCGCAGACTCTCCCATAGCGATGGGAACCTCCAGCCCTTCTTCTTTCATCATGGAAGCCAGCTTCGCGATTTCCTCCATCTCATAGGCCTGCACCGGTTCTTCGTACCACTCTATGCCGTATTCATAGGCGCCTCTGATAAATTCCATGCAGGTCTGCGCATCCCATGCCTGGTTGCTGTCCACCGCTATCTTAAAATCTGGTCCCAGCGCCCTGCGCACCTTCTCCATGCGGCGTATATCCCGTTCCGGCTCGCAGATGCTGATCTTGAATTTTGTTCCTTTAAACCCTTCTTCCTTGATGGCCAGCAGCTCTTCCGCCAGTTCCTCATCGGAACGAAGGACCGATCCGCCTCCTTTATATACATCACAATAATCTCTTTTAGCTCCAAGCATGCGGTGAAGAGGAATTTCCTTTTTTCTGGCCAGCAGGTCAAACATCATCATCTCAATCTGAGACATGGCCCGAAATGTTCCGACTGCCGCCCTTTCCTTCCAGTAGAACAGCCGTCTCCACTCCAGATTAGTCCTGGGCGTATTGTCCTTAAGCATCATGGGCAGAAAAATCTTCCACACCTCCGGTGAAGCCGTTCCTTCTCCATAATAGCCGTCTTTGTCATAGATTCTCATCCATGCAGGGAACGACCACTCCCTGCTGACCTTCCCGGTCCCATCCTTCCACACCTTGGCCCTTGGCTTTTTGTTAAACGTATAAAGTTCCGCCCTGACAATCGATATCTGATCCGGGAATGCCAGTTCCTCATTGATCTTCATGGCGATCGTCTGTTCTATTTCATTATCAATTCGATATTTGATGCTCATAACTTACTCCTCCATTATTTTTTCATGTCAAATTTAAAGGGGAAATGCAATCGGTATCCATATCATAAATGCAGCTGTCATTCCATAAAAAACACCTCCTGATCATAACTCGTGTATCCGGGGCTAAAAGCCCGGGAAATATTATGTTTTTACTTCGAGTACACCGTACTCGAACTACTTACTTTTTTATATGGCAGCCGCCGGAGAGTATCTAATTCTTTTCGAAGACAATGGTTTTCTTCCTCCAGTTCTGCCATACTGCAGC
>NBJMR02800__coassemble_1310_pt1 | contig 85654 bp, 73 predicted proteins | sample NBJMR02800__metabat2_low_PE_040 | metagenome-assembled genome bin NBJMR02800 | reverse complement strand
GTCATCACTGCTGATCTTGATATCATAATCCATATATGTGCGATAATCCGTATACTCTTCCAGGGTTTTAGAGCTGGAATCGTCATCCATCGTCAGCTTCTCAAAAAGCTCCTCGATCACTTCCCTGTGGGTCTCATTAAACACGCCGCTGAAAATGGACTCGCCCTGCATGATGTTGAAATCGGACATAATCATCTGGTAGAACTTCTTTAACCTGCCGCTGGGCTCGTAAATAAATTCGTACTGCTCCCTGCTGAAATGGATTTCCCTGAGAGCACGGTTTAATTCCTTAAACTCCCCCTGGGCCTGCTTGATATTTTCCTGAAGTTTTGACAGAAACTGCTCCCGGAATTCCTCCTCCGCGGCCTTCCGCGCCTGATACACCTTCTCTTCGTATTCCAGAAGCTGCGAGTTCTTCAGCTTATGGTACTCTGCCAGATACTCCGGGAAGCCGGCCATGGTCTCCGCCGCACCGAAATCATGGGCGACTTTATAGGCCCGCATGGCGCTCTGCATTTCCCCTTCCGACTTTTCCTTCAAGGTCCAGTTTGCCTTCTTGGCCCGTTCAAAATTTGCAATAAACTTTTGGAAATCCGCTCCGTCGATCTGGCGGAGATACTCTTTTTCACAGGCGGCGAGTTCTTCTTTCAGGCGGTCCGCCAGCACAGCCAACCCAGCGTTTTTCTCCGCAAACTGCTCCCCCAGCTGCTGAAGAATCTCCTGATACTGTTTGATCCGTTCCTCGATCCGGCCGATTTCCTGGGCAGCCCCATCCATCTGATCTTCGATCTGCTTTCTCTCATTCTGCAGCTCCTGCAGGCGGATTCGTTTCTGAATCATGGTCTGGCTGGCTTCCAGACGCTTCATCTCCTCTCTGCAGTCCTTCAACGCGCGCTCATGGGCGCGCAGATTCTCCAGGGACTTCAGACGGTATTTCACGTCCATGTCCTCCGTCGTGGAAAGGGGCCCCGCCACAAACTGCAGGTTTTCCAGTCTCCCGCCCAGCTCCTTCAGCCGGCTCTCCAGCTCCTCCCGTTTCGCCCTGCACCGCTCCAGCTGCTTTTTATAGGCGTCCGCACCGATGTAGGGAATTTCATAGATTTCCGGCCGTATAGCGCTGACCACATGGTTCTGATAGCGCATACACTCCCTGGTGATGGAAATGGAATATTTCTTCAGATCCTGATACCGTTCACAGCGCTGTACTCTCCCAAGAATCATATTAACATACCTTCTGGCCCAGACGTTCTTTGATGTGACCACCTCCGCCAAAGTTCCCTCGGGACATTTTTCATAACCTTCCAGCCTGCCTGTGTTGATCAGGCCCACGCCAAACACTTCTCCCCGGCTCCGCATTTTGTCATAAACGCTCAGCGCCACATCGAAATCCCCCGGCTCCGCCAGGAGGTAAAATCTCTGGGTATTTAAAAATCCCTCCACTGCGTTCCGCCATCGGGGGTCGCTGATCTCCAGAAGCTCGCACAGGATCCTGGTCTCCCCATTTCGGTTCAGTCTCCGAAACTGCTCCCGGATCGCCGTCTGCAGCTTCACCACGGACTGGGGATACGTCAGACGTCTGGCCTCCAGCTCCCGGATCTGATAGTCCAGCTCCTGTTTTTCCTCTTTCAGACCGCGGATGGCCACCTCCAGCTCGGCGATCTTTTTCTGTACCTTTTGATACATCTGCTGTTTATAGGCAATCACCTTCTCCAGACAGGACATGGCCTGCACCAAGCTGTCGCATTCCTCCAGGGTCTCCAGGGCCTTCTGATACTCCAAAATACAGCCGTCCACATCCTTTACCTTTAACAGCTTCTCCACATTGGCAAGGGCGGCGGATATGAATTTTCTCAATTCCCTGACTTCCGCTTTATCCTCTTTGATCTGTTCCTTCAGACCGGCCTCCGCTCTCTCCAGCTCGCGAAGCGCCTGATATTCCGTATCTCCGTTTAATTCCACCGTCAGATCCTGGATCATCTGCTCCTTGCTGTCTCTTGCCTGCTTGAATTCCTCCCGTTTTTTCTCCATCTCCCTGCGCCGGAGTTTTGCATGGCGGATATTATCCTCCGTTTTCTTCTGTTCCTGCGCTGTCAGCTCTTTGCCGGCACGGGCAATATAGTATTCCTGGTACCGGTCAATCCGCAGGTAATTTTCCACCTCCCGTTCCTTCTCGCAGATATGTTCCAGCTCACCGATCCGCTGTTTTACATCCTGAAGCATCCGCTCCAGATCCTGGTAGCTGCGCACATTCTCTTTCAGCGCGTCGATATTTACATCCTTTTCATCCAAAACGTATGAATAGACAAAGTCCTTAATGTCATGGATGGGCTTAAAAGCCAGAGCCTTGGGAATCAGAGAAAAAAATTTCTCCTCCAGACGTCCGAACCGGTTCAGCATCATCTTTTTTGCTTCTGTGGCCGTGGCGGCAAAAGTAACGATTCCCTTATTCGTTGCACGGAATGCGGAAATACTCTTAATCTGCCTGCCGGTCTTAAACAGATCGTCGCTGATCTCTTTTTTTTCGATCAGATACCACGCCACATTAGGCTCCTTCTCCTCTGTGGCAGAGTCCATCACCGCGCCGACGATAAAAGGCCGCTTTCTGGCCTCGTCGTAAAATTCCAGGGCAATATGGGCGGACAGAGCCCCCGTCCGCTCATAAGGCCTGTCCTCCCGTCCGGTTTTGCAGCGGATATAGCTGTTTAAATTTCGTTTTCCCTTTTCATGGGCAGCCTTGTTAAAGTTGGCTTTGGAACAGGTAATGACAAACTGAACCGCGTCCAGAATGGTGGATTTCCCCGCGCCGTTCTCCCCGGAAAGGAGGACAGATTCCGCAAATTCAATGGTCTCGTCCTGAAATCTGTGCCAGTTAATCAGCCGTACTTTCTTCAGTATCTTCACTTCCTGCTCCTCCTTTTCGGTACAGCGCGATCATCTCGACAGCCTTTTTAATGTCTTCCACACGCACCGCCATCAAAATGGAATCATAAATCACAATCCGGGACTCTTCCTTCAGCAAATCCTTATCCAAAAGGGCGACCAGATTGTACCGTTTAAAAAGCCTGAGCGCATTATTCATGGTAGTCTTGTCGATCTGCTTTTCCCTGATTTTCAGCGACAAATACTTTTCCTGGATATCCCCGATATTGACAACCACATCTGACAAAGATAATTCCCTCTTCTTTTCATCGTAGAGAATCCTCAGAATCAGCAAAATAATGGACTCATACAGTTTGAGATGGAGGTGATTGTAATTTTCCCGATTGACCAGCTGAATCACGCCGTATTCCTCGTTAATCTCCAGGGTATATCCCAGCACGTCCAGATAGCGGTCAAATACCGGCTTCTGGCGCAGGATAAAATAATACTCCCGCTTGGTATCCGCGTTCTGCCTGCAGATAAAGCAGATGCTCATTAATTTATTGCATACTCTCCGGAATTCATCTCTGTCCTTCTGGAGCATTCCCTCAAATAATTCCATGATTCTTCCCTCTGTTCTCCTATTCACGCTGTCCGCCGCCAGGTTCCTGGACATTTTTCCCCGGTGCCTTCAGAATCAGAAAATCCCGGAACCGAAATCCCTCTTTTTCCACCGTATTCTTCATTTCCAGGCGGTATCCGACCCTTTTTCTCTGACCATACAGGCGGATGTAAATCATTTTGATAAATGTGTCCTCCTCGGAAAGGGGCAGCTCCGAGGCAAGCATGCTGTTTCGGTCTCCCAGCTGCGCCTTTACATAAGCCGTGATCTTTTCCGGGCTCAGCGTCCGTTCCAGCTTTAACCGCATCTGTCTGCGCTTCTCATCCCGGGACGCCTCGTCGAGAATGAGCAGAGGGGTCTCCTGGGGCACAAATTCCTTTTTCCCCTCCACCGGCGCATAGAGAAAATCCATATCCAGGTAATCCCAGTAAAAAATTTTAATCAACCGGTCCGTTTCCTCCAGCTCATAAACCGCGTTATAATCCAAATTCTGTTCCTGAATCCGCTCGTTCATGAACGTCAGGATCTCTTTCAGCTGCCCCCGGATATCCTCGCTGCTGGACAGCAGAAATCTGGCCCGGTTGATGGCCGCTCTCTGGTAACGGGTATTCTTTTTATTAATCTCATCCAGAATCTCGTCCATGCTCCGGAACGCGTCGATTACCTCATGGAGAAGTTCAAGCACAAGCTCCCGGGCCTCTTCCCGGGATATTTCTCTTAACTCCGCGATTTCTTCTGCTGCCCCATTCAGAAAGCGTTCGCTTCTGCTGTTAGCCTCCAGCCGCTCGATGATTTCCGGCCGGAACTTCGCCACATTATCCGAGGTCAGCAGCCTATGGTAGGCTTTATCCACCACATTGGTATAGTAATCGTTCAGAAGAGCGTCCATAATCTCCGCCACCGTGCTGTGTTTTGTCAGCTCATCAATGTACCTTTTGATATTTGCATTCAGGCTTTTCAGGCCGGTAATCAGGGCATCCATATTCTCCACGATCTGCAAAAGGCCGAGGCCCGGGTTCGTTCCCCCCGCTCTCGCCAGATTGTAAATGGTATAAATATACCCCTGGTACTCTGCTCTCCGCTCCTCGGATACGCCGATCAGCGATTTGATGATCTGGATCGCATAGTCGCGGAAATTTACCCGCTGAACATAGCTGTAATCCACATCTGTATAAATCCACCCATAGCCTTCCAGCCTTCGAAGCATAAAATTTGCTTTATCGCGGCTGGTCATGCTGCCCGTCTCCTCCAACTCCTCTCCCGGAATATCGGCAGACATGGTCGATTCAAAATAATACTGCAGCTCATCCACCAGCACGTCTCTCTCCACACCGAAAGAAAGCTGTTTGCTTGTCACAGAAAACAGACGGCAGATACATTCCCAGTATACAATTTTCCCCGGCGCAGCCAGAGGGCTGAAAAAATTTTCCGGAATAACATCAAACAGCATTTGATTCCTTACCTCTCACAATCACATTTCTGTCAGCTGAAACCGATAATCACTCCCGCCATTTTTCATAAACTTCTCCGTAAACTCATCGGCAGGTATGGGCTTGCTGTAAAGATATCCCTGAGCACAGCCGCAGTCCAGAGATTTCACCAGCGTCTCATGATCCAGGGTCTCTACTCCCTCCACCACTGTGGGGATGTCCAGGTCTTTCGCCAGCTTCATAATCGTCTCCAGAATGCGCTCCTCCCGACTTCCTTTCTCCATTCCGCGGAGGAAGGCCTGGTCGATTTTCAGCTCGTCAATCTTCAGCTTCGCCAGCACATTCAGGGAAGAATAGCCGCTGCCGAAATCGTCCATGGAAATCCGATACCCCATATCTCTCACTTTTTCCAGGATTTCGTTGGCCCTTTCCAGATTTCCGAAGGCCACGCTTTCCACTATCTCCAGAGTAATCTCTCCGTCTTCGATTTCATAATTCGTTTTCACCCATTCCAAAGCCCTGATGTAATTCTCCTCGTACAAGGTTCTCCTGGACAGATTGACCGAAATCGGGATCGGACGGATTCCCTGTTTTCTCCAGCTCTGAAGCAGATTTCCCACCTCCTGGAGCATATGCTGATCCAGGCGGCTGCTGAAGCCGGTTCTCTCAAAAACAGGCATAAACGCTCCGGGAGACAGCAGCGTCCCATCCGCCGTCTCCGGCATCTGCCACCGGACCAGGGCTTCCGCACTCTTTAACCGTCTTGTGACGGGATCCACCTTTGGCTGGAGATAGAGCTTGAATTCCTCCTCCATCAGCGCCCGCTGCATCTGCAGTTCCACTCTGTTTTCCTGAAGCTCTTTTTCATGAAGCTCCGCGTCGAAAAACCAGATTTTGTTCCCGGGAAACTCTTTCGCCTTCTCCAGGGCATACATGACGTGGGTCAGCATACGTTCCAGTGAATAATTTTCCGCCGCCGATTCCGGATTGGATATTACCGCACCGCAGTAGAACGCCGCCTGGGAATTTTTTAAAATACGCTCCGAAACCTTCGTTGCACCCATCAGGTAGCTTTCCAGCCGCTGCCGGACATAGTCCCTGTCCCACCAGTCGATGAACACGTAAAAGACATCACCGCCAACCCAGTAGAACAGTTCTCCCTTTTTGCTCCGCTGGCTCATGGCTGAGATCACGCTGGCCAGCAGCTGATCTCCCTTTTCCCTCCCGTAGGATTCGTTGATGTATTTAAACTGCCGCATATTGAAAACCGCGATGGCGCCGCCGGGGGATTTCTCCAGCTTTCTCTCTACCGCTTCCTGAAATTCATGAAGACTTTTCCTCTCCTTTAAGAGTTCCAAGCTGATCGGAGGATCCCAATTCACCGTTTTGTTCATATGTTCTTTCCCCCTTCACCGCCCCGGGTAAAACCGGGATGCCTGATTTCTCACTGCTTCGCCTGAAGAATAAATTTCTCAATCACTTCCGCCACCGCGCCCTCGTCGTTGGTGGCCTCAGTGATATAGCCGCAGAGCGGCTTCATATCCTTGATCGTATTCTGAACTCCCACGCCCAGACCGGCGGCCTGAATCATGGGCAGATCGTTAAAATTGTCCCCGATGGCAATGGTCTCCTCCGGCTTCACCCCCAGCATATGGGCGATAAACCGAAGACCGGCGCCTTTGTTCACTCCCTTGTGGTTGAATTCGATATAGCGGTTGGAGGAAAAGCTCACATCCACGTCTCCGGTAATGTCCTTCAGCTCCTCCTCGATTTTTCTCAGATAGGCGTAGTCCGTATTCACATACAGCACTTTGACAATGTCCTGTCCCGCCAGAAATCCCAGGTCTTTCTCGAAAGTTTCCGTCACCTTCATCCGTTTTGACAGATACTTGATCTCCTCCTGAGTGATGTTATAGGCGTAAACCATATCCTTTGTGTACACATGAATGCACACGTCATAGTTCATGCCCCGCTTATAAAGCTGCTCCGCCAGCTCAAAAGGAAGTCCGTCGAAATGAAGCAGCCGGCTTCCCCTATTCTCCGTGATGGCGCCGCCGTTGTAGGAGATGACATACTCTCCTTCCTTTTCAAAAAGCCCCAGCTCCTTCAGGGTATCCTCCACCGAGTTGTAGCCCCGCCCGGTGGCCGGCACAAATTTTACTCCCATGGCCGTGGCCTTTCGGATGGCCTCAATATTCCTCTCGGGAATTTCCCGGTTGCTCCCCAGCAGAGTCTCGTCCAGATCGCAGGCAATAATTTTGTACATAATCTTTTCCTCCCTGATTTCCCGTCCGGCAGTTTCCGCCGCCGGACCGGTCTTCCTTCCTGTCTTTATTCTTTCCACCGTTTCAGGCCGTATTCGCTGAATACGGCGGCGGCCTTCCAGTCGTCAAAAGTCTTTCCGTCCGGCCCCTTCAGCTCCCAGACGCCGTCACCTCTGGGGACCAGCTCCCCAGCCGCGGCAGCCGTCTTTCCCCGCCAGGTTTCGGGGATCTCCAGCCGGAACGCACTCTCGGTCCCGCCGTTTTTCATCTTTATCCCCAGGCTGTCAATCATTCCCAGATCCCAGCCCCGCCGGTCCGCCTCATACACGGAAATCACAAACAGGATCCGGCCGGCAAAATCCGGCAATTTTTCCAGATTGACTGTGACGGTCTCTTTTCCCCGGATTCCAACAATGTCGTCCCCCAGGTGACAGATGGCCCCGCTCCTGTCTCTGGCCTGATTGCAGAAGGCCATATCGTAGCGCCGGGGAATCTGCCCGTCCCCGTCCAGAATATAGGCAGCGATATCGCAGTCCAGCTTCGGCTCCCCGGCGGCAGACCATCGGAATTCCAGCTCAACCAAAGAACCGGCGTCCGGGACCGGCCACGCTCCCTCAAGGGGAGGACACGCTTCCAAACCGGTCGCAAATCCCTCCGGGGCCGTCTCCCGGTACTGTTTTCTGCTGAAATAATAGGCATAATCCCTGGGCGGCTCCGTATTTGCCCGAATTTCCTCCAGGGATGGGAAAGCCGCCTCCTCCGCCCGGTCCATAGGTTCCTCGGACTTCGCCGTCACATGGGCCCAGCCGCACTCCACCACATACACATCCATGAACATATAGTGGGGAACGCTGAACTGATTGGGTCTTCGTCCATTGTGGCTTAAAATCGCCTGCACCGCCCTTCCATGCTGGGCTCCCCGGTATAAGTCGTTGGGATGGTTGGTGAACATGCTGAAGGTCAGACTGACCTTCGGGTTCGCTGTCCACAGATCCACCTTGTGCCCCTCTTTCGCGCAGTGAAGATAGATCAGCAGCCGGTCTTCTGTCATCTCATATCCAAAATTCATGGGAACCACATAGGGGTAGTCCCCGTCATTGATGCCTACGTGGACGATCTGAATCTGATCTAAAATCGCTCTTATGATCTCCCGGTCCCAGACCTGGCTCTCAAATCGTCTCATTGGTATGTCTCCGATCATTCTGCCCCCTCCTTATCCTTTCTACCGCCTATTATACATCCGGACCGCGGCGGGGCACAACCGGCTTTCCCACATTTTCCCCGCGCCCGGAAGCCGGCCGGATCCGGACCTTTCGCCTCTATGCCCTGCGTCTAAAAAAGATACCCCCAGGTCATCGTGACTTTGGGGATATCTTTTTTTCACTGAATATTTATTAAAGGAAAATCAGGCTCAGAATAAAAACCGTCACCAGGGCGGTGAGAGACTGAAGCACGCTGATCACCGGAATGGTCTTGTAGGCGATGGCGGTGTCCATCTCGGAAGTGGTGGCCGTCACCCAGAAGAAATCATCGTTTCCGTGGAATACCATCATTCCTCCCGCTGCGCAGGCCAGCATGGCGATCACCCGGCCCATGGGGCTGCCAAATCCCAGAACGTCCAGAAGAGGAGTAATCATGGTGGCAGCAGTCACCATAGCGATGGTGGCGGAACCCACGCAGGTTCTGAAAATAAATCCGATGAGGAAGGGAGCCAGGATTCCGATGGTCAGTCCGGAAAAGGCCTCCGTCAGGATTCCCTGCAGGGGGGATGCCTTCAGCACACCGGAGAACGCTCCGCCGGCGCCCACGATCAGGACGATCTGGCCGGCCGTCTTCATGGCGTCGGCGACCACTCCGTCAAATCCCCAGGCCGTCTTGTCCTCCGGAACATTCTGGCGGTATCCCACCGCCGCGATCAGCAGCCCCACCATCAGAGCCACCGCGGGAGTTCCCAGCACGTCAAAGACTGCTCTCGGAATTCCCGCCATGCCGGCCATCTCACCAATGGTCTTAACCAGCATCAGCACAATAGGGGTGAGGATAGGCAAAAACGCCATCATCGGGGACGGCAGCTTCTGATTGGCCGGAACCTCCACCACTTCTTTAGGGATGTAGTGGTATTTCTTTCCAGCCTTTACGCCGCCCAGGTACCCCACCAGCATCACAGGGATGGAAACCAAAGCGCCGAACAGGATCACATATCCCATATCCGCATTGAGGATTCCCGCCACTGCCAGGGGGCCCGGCGTGGGCGGCACAAACATATGGGTGGCGTGAAGACCCATGCACAGGGCGATCGCCATGGTGGTCATGGAAATGTTCGTATCCTTGGACATTCTCTTGGCGATAGGGCTTAACAGCACGAAAGCTGAATCACAGAACACCGGAATGGAAACAAAATATCCGGTAATTCCCAGTCCCAGAGCCGCGTGCTTTTTCCCGGTCAGCTTCAGAATAGTCTTCGCCATGGTCTCCGCCGCCCCGGATTTCTCCAAAAGGGCGCCGGTTACTGTTCCCAGAGCGATCACCAGGCCGATGTCCGACATGGTGCCTCCCATTCCGCTGGTAAACGCTTCCAGCATATCTGTCAGATTCATTCCGGATACCACGGCAAACACCACCGTGGTGGCAATCAGGCTGAAAAACGGATGGATTTTCAGCTTAACCGTACAGAGCACCAGAACTGCTACCCCGAGAACCAGCCCCAGGATAACCATAAAATTCGTATCCATTATCTTCTCCTCCTGTTATGGAAATGTAGGCTTTCTCTTCTTATTTAATTAATGTAGGTCTCCAGATATTCCCTGCGGATCTCCTCCGGCACCAGACGGCCGCCGGTGGCCCAGGCGATCTGTACCGACTGGCTCAGAGTTTCCGCGGTCAGGCCGTGCTCTTCGCAGTATCTGCGGGAATCCTCATACTGGAGAAGGCCGCAGGGTCCGGCGAAGGCGGCGCAGCTGGACGGCTCGATCTGAATCTTTTCTGAGGAGTACAGCAGTCTTAAATAATCGTACAGTTTGCCGTCGTATACGGTGAACTCACCGGAAAGCAGGTTGGTCATGATCCTGGTCACAAATCCTGACGGGCTGGCGCAGGCCAGGCCGTCCGCCTCCGTAATTCCGGAGATTCCGAAATCATGGACGTTGGCCTTCTCAAACTCCTGGGTGGCGATTCCCAGAAGGACAGAGGGGCAGAGAACCGGCTCTGTAAAGAAGCAGTGCACATTGTCTCCGAAAATCCGTTTTAAGCCGTAGGCAACTCCGCCGGGAGCTCCGCCCACACCCGCCGGGATATATACGATCAGGGGATGCTTTTCGTCCACTGTGATGCCTTTCTCCTCCAGCTGCTTTTTCAGGCGCTTCGCCGCGACAGCGTAGCCCAGGAACAGGTTCACAGATTTCTCATCATCCACAAAATAGCTCATGGGATCCTGATCTGACAGTTTCCGTCCCTCCGCCACTGCTTTGGAGTAGTCGTCCGCATACTCGATCACTTCCACACCCTTGCTGCGGAGCAGATCCTTTTTCCACTGTTTGGCGTCCGCGGACATGTGAACCTTCACGCGGAATCCCAGAGCGGCACTCATAATGCCGATGGAAAGCCCCAGATTTCCCGTGGAACCCACCTGAACGGTGTACTGCCCGAAGAATTCCTTCATATCGTCGTCCGCCAGTCTGGCGTAATCGTCCTCCATGGTAAAACGTCCGCTCTCCAGGGCCAGATCCTCCGCATGCTTTAACACCTCATAGATACCGCCCCGGGCCTTCACCGAACCTGCAATGGCCAGGTGGCTGTCCATCTTCAGGAGAAGCCGTCCCGGAATCTCACAGCCATAAGCCTTCTCCAGCTCTTTCTGCATGGAAGGAATCTCCGCCAGGGGGGACTCGATCAGTCCTCCGGTTTCCTCCGTCTCCGGAAAACATCTGCGGATGAAAGAGGCAAATCGGTCCAGCCTCTTTCTGGCGTCCTCAATGTCGTCGTCCGACACCACCAGCTGGCACACTGCATCTGTCATCTCAAAAGGAAGAAAATAAGGGTTGATCCAGGCCGTTTCCTTCTTCTCAGCGATACGTGCGATTACCGGATCTTTTTCTATGTACTTCTGTGCGTTCATCATCGTTCTCCTTTTCCCACTTTTTGCCCGGGCATTGTTTGTTCTATCACAGAAAACCGCGTCTTTTCTGCGTCCCAGAACGCTCTGCAGCCATGTTCTTCTGCATCTGCCGTTCTCTACTGTTAAATTACTCTTAATTTTATTAAATGTCAATAAATATGTTCAATAAAATTAAACATTGTTGAATGTGATTAATTTTTCCAGTTTCTTTTGTGCAGAATAACGAAAAATCCTCCGAAGACCTGAACTCATTCAGAATCTCCGGAGGATTTCTCCTGGAATTTTCCCTGATTTTCCTGTTTCGATACCCTTTAAAAACTGGGAGGCGTAATGGCAAAAATCACCGTGGCCACCTCATCATGCTTATTTTCCCAGAGGTGCTTCACTCCCGGCGGTATTCTCACGCTGTCTCCGTCTGAAAGATCAAAACTCTTTTCCTCCAGGCGGATGGTCGCCTTTCCGCTGACCACATAAGCCACTTCCTCCCCCACATGGGACTTCGGAACTGTGCTGGTGACCGACTGGGCCGGAATCTCCATGAGGCACATCTCAATGTCCCCGCTCAAATCCGGGGTCAGCAGGTCGTAAATCACCCCGTCCTCTATGCTGCCCAGTTTGACGTAGTTTCCCTTCCGCACGATCAGATCCTCGGACACGGAATTGCCCTGGAAAAACTTAAACATGGGCACTTCCAGCGCCGCAGCGATGGCTTTTAACGTATTGATAGACGGATTTGCCGTATTATTTTCAATCTGGCTTAACATGGACGGAGTCAGATCCGCCCGGCTGGCCAGCTCGCGAAGGCTGTACTGCCTCATATTTCGGAATTCCTGCACCTTCGCTCCTAAATTGATTTCTTCCATTCCTTTTCTCATCTCCCTGCTGTCATCTTTCTTCTGTCCACCATTTTAACAGGTTTCCGCCCCCTGCGCAAGAAGGTTTCCCCTGCCCCAAAAGGCATGAAAAAAGCTCTGCCGTCCGCCCGCATACAGCAGGCAGACGGCAAAGCTCATTTTTCTTCGGCAAAATCAATTTTCTCCGGCGGAATCAGTCGGCGCAGGCGGCGATGTTTGTCACCTCATAGCCTTCTTCCGTCACAGCTGCCTTCAGCATCTCATCTGTAACAGTCTCCGGCGCGCTGACAACCGCTTTCTTGTCCTCCAGGCTCACTGCTACGTCCGTGACGCCAGCAACTCCCTCCAGAGCCTTCGTCACATGCTTTACGCAGTTCTGACACATCATGCCTTCCACTGTAAGTTCTCTCTTCATACCATTACCTCCATGATTTTTATTTGTATGGGACGGCTGAGCCTCTTTTTTCTCCTCAGGAGAGAGGGCCGCCGTTGTATGCACAACAGGTTCCGTGACCGCAGTTTCCGGAGCGGAAGCTGCCGCGGATCCATGTTTTGGCTTAAAGAAACGCAGGCGCAGAGCGTTGCTCACCACAAATACAGAGCTGAAGCTCATGGCCAGGGCCGCCACCATGGGATTCATCTTCAGACCGAAGGCCGTATAGAAACAGCCGGCGGCCACTGGAATACAGATGGCGTTGTAGAAAAATGCCCAGAACAGATTTTCCTTGATGTTGCGGATGGTGGCCTTGCTCAGTTCGATGGCTCCCGCCACGTCCAGCAGGTCATTTTTCATCAGTACAATGTCTGCGGACTCCATAGCCACATCTGTGCCGGCGCCGATGGCAATACCCACGTCAGCCCGGGCAAGGGCGGGGGCGTCGTTGATGCCGTCTCCCACCATGGCCACCTTACGGCCGCTCTCCTGGATGCGGCGGATCTCCCGCTCCTTATCCTGGGGAAGCACCTCCGCGATTACCCGGTCCACGCCCACCTGGCGGCGGATGGCCTCCGCCGTCTTCGCGTGATCTCCCGTAAGCATAACCACTTCAATCCCCATGCTCTTCAGCTCCTGGACTGCCTCTTTGCTGGTGGGTTTCACCACGTCAGCCACAGCGATCATCCCCAGCAGCACGCCGTTTCTGGCAAAGAACAGCGGGGTTTTTCCGTCGGAGGCTAGCTGGTCCTGGAGCCGGTCCATATCCTCGTTGTGAATGGAAAACGCCTCCATCATCTTCTGGTTTCCGGCAAGACATTCTTCTCCATCGATCTCTCCCCGGATTCCCTGTCCCGGGATCTGTTCAAAGTTCCGGACCAGAAGATAGTTCACCTGCTTCCGCTCCGCCTCCGCCACGATGGCCCGGGCCAGAGGATGCTCCGACAGCTTTTCCAGAGACGCCGCCACCTGAAGCATGCCGGCCGGATCCACTCCATCCGGACAGGCGATATCCGTCACCATGGGCTGGCCCTGGGTGATGGTTCCCGTCTTATCCATCACCACCGTCTGAACAGAGTGGGCCGTCTCCAGCGCCTCCGCCGATTTTATGAGAATTCCGTTGGTGGCTCCCCGTCCGGTGCCCACCATAATGGCTGTGGGCGTGGCCAGCCCCAGCGCGCAGGGGCAGGACACCACCAGAACGGAAACGGCTATGGTCAAAGCAAACTCAAAAGTGGCCCCGAAAAACAGCCACACAATGGCGGAAATCACGGCGATGGTGATCACCACCGGCACAAATACCCCCGCCACCTTATCCGCCAGCTTGGCGATGGGGGCTTTGGAGCTGGTGGCCTCATCCACCAGGCGGATGATCTGGGCCAGGGCGGTGTCATCTCCCACCTTGGTAGCCCGCATCTGAAAATATCCGCTCTTGTTGACCGTGGCGCCGATTACCTTATCTCCCACCGCTTTATCCACCGGGATGCTCTCGCCGGTGATGGCGGACTCATCCACGGAGGCATTTCCATCCAGAATCACTCCGTCCACGGGAACGGACTCTCCCGCTTTTACGATGAGCACGTCTCCCGTCTCCAGCTCCTCCACCGGAACCACTGACTCCACACCGTCCCGGAGGACTGTGGCCGTCTTCGGTGCCAGATTCAGCAGCTTGTTGATGGCGTCGGAGGTTCTGCCCTTAGCCCTGGCTTCAAAAAACTTTCCCAGAGTGATCAGGGTCAGGATGGTACCCGCTCCCTCAAAGTACAGATCGTGGGTAAACTGGCTCACCATGGCCAGATCCCCGTGGCCGAAGCCGTAGGCGATCTTGTACAGGGCGTAAACGCCGTAGGCCAGGGACGCCCCAGACCCCAGAGCAATCAGAGAATCCATGTTGGGAGACCCGTGAAGCAGAGTCTTAAAGCCGTTGCGATAGTATTTGGAATTGATAAACACCACCGGCAGCAGCAGCAGAAACAGGGTCATGGCGTAGATCATGGAATTTTCCGTACCCAGGAAAAATCCCGGCAGAGGCCATCCCATCATATGTCCCATGGAAATGTAAAACAGGGGCACAGTAAACACAAAGGACCAGATCACCCGCCGCTTCATGGACTTGTATTCCTTCTTTGCCGCGTCCACCGGGGAGACCTGACCGCCGGCAGCCGCCCGCTGTCCTCCTTTTCCCTTGGTCTCCAGCATAGCGCCGTAACCCGCTTTCTCCACCGCCTCCACAATCTGGGCGCTGTTTAAGGTATGATCATCATAGTTTACCACCATGCTGTTTTTCAGAAGATTGACAGAACACTGCTCCATGCCAGGCAGCGCCGATACCGCTTTTTCCACCCGGGCAGAACAGGCCGCGCAGCTCATTCCGGTAATATCATATTTCTCCTGCATATTCGTTCTCCTTCCTCACCCATGCATATACCCCCTATGGGTGTTTTCTGAACTCTATTATAGCGGAGGATCCCGGAATTGTATAGCCCCTTTTGCAATTATTTTCTGGAAATTACAGGTTCTTCACAAAAAGGGCCCGGATCGCGTTGAGCACGGCGAGAATCATCACTCCCACATCGGCGAAAATGGCAAGCCACATGCTGGCAATTCCCAGGGCTCCCAGAATCAGGCAGATTCCCTTGACGCCGATGGCAAAAATAATGTTCTGGTAGACAATTCTCAGGCACTTGCGGGAAATCCGAATGGCCTTCGCCACCTGCAGGGGATCGTCGTCCATGAGCACCACGTCCGCCGCTTCAATAGCCGCATCCGATCCCATAGCTCCCATGGCAATGCCGATATCCGCCCGCCCCAGAACCGGAGCGTCGTTGATTCCGTCCCCCACAAACGCCAGCTTCGACGCCGGGGACTGGCTCTGGAGCAGCTCCTCCACCTTTTCCACTTTACCGGCGGGAAGAAGGCCGCTGTACACCTGATCGATTCCCAGCTCCCGGGCCACCTGATCTGCCGCTTTCTGTCCGTCTCCCGTGAGCATCACCGTTTTCTCCACTCCCGCCGCCTTCAGGGCCTGTACTGCCTCCCTTGCGTGGGGTTTTACCGCATCGGAGATCACAATGTGGCCGGCGTAGGTCCCATTCACCGCCATATGGATAATGGTTCCCGCGCTGTGGCAGCCGATATAGGGAATTCCCAGGCTGTCCATCAGCTTGTCATTGCCGGCGGCGATCTCCACGCCGTCCACTTTTCCGGTAACGCCTTTTCCGCTGATCTCCCGGATATCCTGTACCCGGGAACGGTCCACCGGCTTTCCATAGGCTCTCTGCAGGCTCCTGCTGATGGGATGGGAGGAAGCGCTCTCCACAAGGGCCGCGTATTCGATCAGCTTTTCATTCTCCATCGGACTGTGATGGATCCCGTTCACCTCAAAAACCCCCTGGGTCAGAGTTCCTGTCTTGTCAAACACCACCGTTTTCGTCCGGGAAAGGGTTTCCAGATAATTGGATCCCTTAACCAGGATACCCGCCTTGCTGGCTCCGCCGATTCCCGCGAAAAAGCTTAAAGGAATACTGATCACCAGGGCGCAGGGACAGCTGATCACCAGAAACGTCAGGGCACGGTAGATCCAGGTCTCCCAGTCGGGGGAAAGTCCCAGAGCGGCCATCCGCACAACAGGGGGCAGAAATGCCAGGGCCAGGGCGCCATAGCACACCGCCGGAGTGTAAATCCTGGCGAATTTGGAGATAAACTCCTCAGATCTGGATTTCCTGGAGCTGGCATTCTCCACCAGATCCAGGATCTTGGAAACGGTGGATTCCCCGAATTCCTTTGTGGTCCGAACCTTCAGCAGACCGGTCATATTGATGCAGCCGCTGATGATCTCATCTCCCGCCTTCGCATCCCTGGGCAGACTCTCTCCCGTCAGAGCGCTGGTGTTTAAAGTGGAGGTTCCCTCCACGATGACGCCGTCAATGGGCACTTTCTCTCCGGGCTGAACGACGATCACCGTGCCAATCCCCACCTCGTCAGGATCCACCCGTTCCAGCTTTCCGTCCTTCTCTATATTAGCGTAATCCGGCCGGATATCCATGAGTTCACTGATATTGCGGCGGCTCTTTCCCACGGCGTAGCTCTGGAACAGCTCACCGATCTGGTAAAACAGCATGACGGCGATGGCCTCCGTGTAGTCCCCGCTTTTTTCATAAACCGCCAGGGCTACCGCTCCCACTGTGGCCACCGCCATGAGAAAGCTCTCGTCAAATACCTGCCGGTTTTTTACCCCGTTGACCGCTTTCCAGAGAATATCATACCCAATCACCAGATACGGAATCATGTAGAGCACAAACCGCGCCAGCCCTTTCACCGGGATCACACTCAGGACAATCAGCATCACCGCTGCAGTCAGAATGCGGATCAGCATTTTTTTCTGTTTCCGACTCATAATATTCACTCCTCGCCTGCGTTTTATTGTTAAACAATTAAATATCTATTTATTTGTCGACCAGAAATTTTCCGCTGCTTCCTGACCATCCGATGTTCCGACCAAAGGGCCTCATTTTCAGATGTTTCATTCCGCAGCGGCAAAGCTTTCCTCCTAATATTCAGAGATAGACCTCACAGTCCGCTTCCACTCTCCGGCAGTTTTTCCTCACATTTTCCATAACGGCCCTGGGATCTGCTCCGTCCTCAAATTCCACGTTCATCTTCAGCATCATGAAATTGACAGACGCATTCTTCACTCCCTCCGTCTTCTGGGCGGCCGCCTCCATCTTGTTGGCACAGTTTGCGCAGTCCACATCGATTTTATAAGACTTTTTCATATGGTTTCCATCCTTTCTGAAGTATATTTTTAAACAATTAAGTAATCATTTAATCTAATGTTACTATACTGCGGATTTTCTCTTAAGTCAAGAGAAATCCGCCATATTTTTTCTCTCATAAATATAAAGATGGCCCGCCCATGGATCAAAATGGTCCGTGAGCAGGCCCCGGCTTTTCTTCATATCCTATCAGCGGTTAAACACATACCGATCCATCCGCTCAAACGCCTCCTGGACCCTGGAAAGAGGCAGAGCCATCCGACCGCGCCCGGATCCTCGGGCCTTCCAGCAGATCCCGGTAAATGGACAGATCCTTATCTGTAAACACATTGAAAATCACGTGTTCCACAGAGCTTCCGGTCTCCAGAAATTCCCTCACCGTCTTTACGGCGATCTCCGCCGCCTTCTTCTGGGGAAACCGGAACACTCCCGTGGAAATACAGCAGAAAGCCACGGAGCGGATCCTGTTCTCCGATGCCAGCTCCAGGCAGGAGCGGTAGCAGGAAGCCAGAAGTTCACAGTCCGACCCCCTCAAAGGGCCGGTGATGATGGGGCCTACGGTGTGGAGCACATATTCACAGGGAAGGTTGTAAGCGGGAGTGATCTTTGCCCGTCCCGTCTCTTCCTCATGGCCCTGGGCTTCCATGATCTGGCTGCACCGGATCCGCAGCTGGACCCCGGCCAGTGAGTGGATGATATTGTCAATACAGGAGTGGCAGGGCTGCCAGCAGCCCAGCAGAGCGCTGTTGGCAGCGTTTACAATGGCGCCGCACCGCAGAGTGGTGATGTCCCCCTGCCAGAGGGAAATCTTCGGATTAGTTTTCACCCGGGGCAGCTGCTCCCCGTCCACAATCCCCCTCTCCCGGATCATTTCCGACAGATACTCGTCCTGCACCTTTAAAAACTCCTCCGATGCCGGATAGGGGGGACGGAGATTAAACAGGGACCGCAGCAGCCTCCACTGCCCTTCTTCATCCGCCGGTATGGAAATCTCCTCATACTGGGGCATTTCCCGCTGCAGCTGGCCAATGAGCCAGATTCTGCGCTCTTCCTGAGTCATGTTCTTCTGTGTCATATCCTCTCCTCCTCGTTCTGCCTTTTAATCTGTTCCAGCACACCGCCGATATCTTCATCAATACAGATGGAACGGTCCGCGATCTCCCGAGGCGCGAAGGCCTCCCCGTAATTGACGCAGGCGTAGACAGCCTCCGGATTCTGGTAAGTCATTCTCCAGAAGGGGTACTTGATGATGCCGGGGGTGTTCCCTCCTACTCCCAGTTCCAGGAACAGCAGCTTCATCCCCTCATGGCGGCGGAGAAATTCTTCATATCTGCCGGCCGCCTGGTGCCATCCCTCGTCCTCCACAAAAGTATCGTCACTGCGCAGATTCATGGTCATGGGACGGCCGCACACAGGACAGTGGGGAACCAGCTCTGAGGGAACCAGCATCCGGCGCTGTTCCTTCACCATTTTCCGCACCGTCTCCTCATTGTCGTAAGTTTTCTGATGGCACGGTTTCCCGCACTGCCACAAACCATAGTCCCCCTGGGTATAAAATAACCGTTGCTTGTCAAAGCCCGCCTTCTGAAACTGATGGTCCACGTTGGTGGTAAGCACAAAATAGTCCTTGTCCTTCACCAGCTCAAACAGCTCCCTGTAAACCGGTTTCGGAGCATCCATATACCGGTTGCAGAAAATGTAGCGGCTCCAGTACGCCCAGTGCTCCTCCAGGGTCTCGAAGGGGTAAAAGCCTCCGGAATACATATCCTTAAAGTGATATTTTTCAATAAAATCGGAAAAATACTCCCGAAACCTCTCTCCCGTATAGACAAAGCCCGCCGACGTGGACAATCCCGCACCGGCTCCGACAATCACGGCGTCCGCCGTCTCCAGGACCTGCGCCAGATTCTTTATTTTTGTCAGTTCCAAACCAATCCCTTCTTTCTCACTTCCCGATGCCTCTACTATATCTCCATCTCTTCCAAAGGTAAAGTACGCACAATTTAGTAACCTGGTTACCGGAAGGAAACCATGAAAGACGCCGCGGACCAGTCCCGGAAGCGTCAGTATGCCATTATTTCTTTACCGCCGTGCCGCCGAACACCGCCGACATTTCCATGTGATCCAGGGCCTCGTCCAGGGCCTGTACTTCCCCGGCAGAGAGAACCACATCCGCCGCCCCGGCATTTTCCTCCATCCTCTCTTCCCTGCGGGTCCCGGGGATGGGAACAATCCAGGGCTTTTTGCAGAGCATCCAGGCCAGGGAGATCTGGGCCGGCGTGGCCTTCTTCTCATCCGCCATGTGATGGAGAAGCTGGAGCAGCTTCTGGTTCTGATCCACCGCCTGATCCGTAAACTGGGGCATGGACGCCCGGTAGTCGTATTTCTGATCAAAATGCTCGCCCTTGCCGTAGCGTCCCGTCAGAAACCCGTTGGCCATGGGGGAGAACGCTACCAGACTCACCCCCAGTTCCTCCAGGGTGGGGAACAGAGCCTCATAATGGCGGACCATCATGGAATACCGGTTCTGAACAGCTGTCACCGGACAAACCCTGTGGGCGCGGCGCAGGTACTCCTCATTGGCCTCAGAAATCCCCCAGTGGGTGATTTTTCCCTCACGAATCAGATCCGCCATCACTTCTGCCACTTCCTCCGGACTTACTTCCGGATCCACCCGGTGCTGGAAATACAGGTCAATATGGTCCATTTTCAGTCTGGACAGGGAACCGTCCACCGCCTTCCGGATAGTCTCCGGCCGGGAGTCGGGAATCAGCGGATAGGGAACCGTTCCGCTTTCCAGGTCAAATTTCAGTCCAAATTTGGTGGCAATCACCACCCGGTTCTTGTAAGGAGCCAGAGCCTCTCCCACCAGCTCCTCGTTCACATGGGGATCCTGCGCCGTCCCGTAAACCTCCGCGGTATCAAAAAAGGTATATCCCATGTCCGCCGCCCGGCGCAGAAGGCGGATCGTCTCTTCTCTCTCCATGGGCGCCCCGTAGGCGTGGGAAAATCCCATGCACCCCAGTCCCACAGCAGAAACTTTCAGATTCTTTCCAAGTACTCTCGTTTTCATATAATTCCTCCTTAAACTTATTCTTGTTTCTGGCCTAATTATAAACAAATCGAGACTTCTGCAGAAGTCTCGGTTTGTTTGGCTGTTGAAACCTTTAAGTTTATACTGAAACGGAAGAACCGGTGTTTTGGGTTGAAAATGGGGTTCGCCCTCTCTCCTTACGCTCTCACCACGCTGATCCGCTGCTGGATGTGATTTCCCTTCACCGCCTCATCGATCATAGCCGCCGCGTAGTCGGCATAGCTGATGATGCTCTCGCCTCTGGAGTTTACCGTCAGCTCCTCGCCGCCCAGAATGTATTTTCCGGTCTTCTCGCCCTCCGCCTGGAAATCGGCCGCCGGGCTGATGTAGGTCCACTTCACGTCCCTGCGCTCCCGAAGCTCTGAGAGGGCCTTTGCCATAGCTGCGGCCAGAGGCTTGAAGGCGTCCGGGAAATCCGGGCCGTCAGCCACACAGGCCGTGTGCTCCGGATTCACATACAGGCTTCCGGCTCCGCCTACCACCAGCAGGCGAGTCTCCGTTCCGGAGAGAATATCGCACAGATGCTTTAAGGACGTGCTGTGCTGGGGAAGAGTCTCCTCCGTCCAGGCGCCGAAGGCGTCAATCACCACGTCAAATCCCTTCAGATCCTCCGCCGTCAGCTGAAACAGATCCTTATTCAGCACCTTCTCTGCCGCGCTCCGGTTCTCTCCGCGCACCACTGCGGTCACATCCAGCCCTCTGTCCACGGCCTCCTGTACCAGAAGCTTTCCCTCTTTACCATTTGCACAAACCACTGCGATCTTCATAATCATCATACCTCCGTGTTATTTTTCTTTGTTGTAATGTTCTTTATTACATTAAGCAATATAGCATCTCTTCATTGTAATGTCAATAGTTACAACTATTTTTTTATTTTTCCTGGGAAACACCTGCGGACGGAAGTTTTTGCAAATCCACCGTTATGCCGGGAAACGGGCTTACCGCACTGCTGTCCGATTCCCGATACCACGGGCAGCTCACAGCAGAGCTGTTTGCTGTCCGTTGCCCGGCAAATGTCCGCCCATGCAGGCATGGCGTCCCCTTGCCGGGCGTATCGCGCAAAAAAACCGGGCACAGCCCCTGGTTCATCCCAGAGGCCTGCGCCCGGCACTGTCCGGTATTTTCTATCCCCGGCTTTCCTCTTTTATACAGTTTTCCGTATCCTTCATCACACTCTCCAGAGTGATCCCCGCCATCTCCCGCTCCATGGCGTCCTGGATCTGCTTCAGCCTGCCGTCCAGCACCCGGTGGACGTTCCGGCCCACCGGGCAGTTGGGATTGGGATTTTCATGGAAGTGGAACAGCGCCCCCTCCTCCACACAGTCCACCGCCCGGTAAATATCCAGAAAAGTAATCTGATCCAGAGGCTTGGCCATGGAAGCCCCGCCGCTTCCTCTCTGCACCCGGACCAGGCCCGCGGCCTTTAGCTGGGACAAAAGCCTGCGGATCACCACCGGGTTTACCTGGATGCTGTCCGCCAGGAAGTCGCTGGTAATCTTATGGTCCTTCTCAAATATATGGATACACATAAATATGTGTACCGCTATGGTAAAACGGCTGGAAATCTGCATATGTTTCCCTCTCTTCCATGAATTCAAATATTTATCATCTTTTCATTATATCAGCGGTCAGATGTAATGTCAACGATTACATCATATATTTCCCCATATGCCCGGATCTCCTGCTGACGTTTTTCCGGTATTTTTATGTCGCTCATTTATATCTGTACTATTTTTTTGTATTCAGCTATGATGAGAAAATACAGTAGTTTACAACAGCGAGGTTTTACATGAAAGAAATCAATCCATTGGAGCGCATTCGCGGACTCTGTACCGAGAGGGGCTGGACCTATTACCAGCTTTCCAAAGCCTCCGGAATCCCCTACTCCACCTTAAACACCATGTTGCATAAAGATAATATGCCCTCCCTTCCCACTCTCCAGAAGCTGTGCCGTGGTTTCGGTATTTCTCTGTCAGAGTTTTTCGAAGCGGGAAGAAGCCAGAGGGGACTCACGGAGGACCAGAGCCGATGCCTGGCACTCTACACCTCTCTGTCCCCGGAAGACCGGAAACTGGCGCTGGCTTTCATGAAGGGGCTGGCCAAAAAATTAAATTAAGGAGATTCCGTCCAACTTTTTTCTCCCCCCTGCTCAACTGCGGCGCTTCTCTGGACTTTTCTTCCCGTTTGCGCTATGATGCTATGTAGACTTAATAGAACAAAAGGGAGGAACACCACTATGTACAGCTTTACCAACGACTACAGCGAGGGCGCCCATCCGCAGATTTTAAAGGCCCTCATGGAGACCAATCTCATCCAGCACACCGGATACGGCATGGATGAGGAACACTGCGGCCGGGCCAGGGATCTGATCCGGAAGGAAATCGGCCTTGAGGACGCCGCCGTCCACTTTCTGGTGGGCGGCACCCAGGTCAACCTTACAGTGATCGCAGCGGCACTCCGCCCCCACGAGGCCGTGATCTGCGCCTCCACCGGACATATCAATGTTCACGAGACCGGAGCGGTGGAAGCCACCGGCCACAAAGTGCTCACCCTTCCGTCCCCGGACGGCAAAGTGACTCCGGCCATGGTGCAGGAGATTCTGGACGCCCATCCCGACGAGCACATGGTAAAGCCGAAGATGGTATATATCTCCAACACCACGGAGATCGGCACTCAGTACACCAAGGCTGAGCTGGAGGCGCTCTCCCATATCTGCCGCAGAAACGGCCTGTTTCTGTTCCTGGACGGCGCCCGCCTGGGAGCCGCCCTCACCAGCAGCGCCAACGACCTGACCATGGCGGACATCGCGGCCCTCACCGACGTCTTCTATATCGGCGGCACCAAAAACGGCGCCCTGTTCGGCGAGGCGGTGGTGATCCTGAATCCGGTCCTGGACGAGGATTTCCGCTACATGATCAAGCAGAGAGGCGGAATGCTGGCCAAGGGATGGCTTCTGGGAATCCAGTTCGAGACTCTGTTCACCGACGGCCTGTTCTACGAGATGGCATCCCACGCCACAGCCATGGCGGACAAGCTGAGAAAGGGGCTGGAGGAGAAAGGCGTCTCCTTCTACTCCCAGTCTGTGAGCAACCAGCTTTTCCCCATCTTCTCCGACGAGACCATTGCCCGTCTGTCCAAGGACTTCTCCTTCAACATCCAGGCCCGCATGGATGAGAGCCATCAGGCCATCCGTCTGGTTACTTCCTGGGCCACAAAGGAAGAGGCGGTGGACGCCATTTTAGCTGCTCTGGACTGATTTTTTCCCTATGGGATTTTTCCCTCTGAGACAATGGGATAGGGAAAGTCCCTTCCCCTTGCCGGGCGTATTGCATAAAAATGCTGCCCCGAAAGCCGGATCACCGGCCGGGACAGCATTTTTTGTATGCCAATATAAATTTATGACTGGGAGTCCACCGGACGGTAAGTCCGCTTGCTGGGGATCTCCCCTGTTTTCCAGAAGAATTTTCCGGTAAAGGCATAAATGATTGCCAGAATGGGGCACAGCCAGCAGAACACCGCGTAGGGCAGATAGCTGAGCACCGGAACTCCCAGGGTTCCCGCCATGTAGACGCCGCACAGGCTCCATGGAATTAAGGGAGAGACAATGGTTCCGCTGTCCTCCAGAGTCCTGGAGAGGGTCTGGGGCAGAAGGTCTCTTTTCTTGAACTCTCCGATGTACATACGGCCGCCCACCACGATGGCCAGCGTCTGGCTGGCGGTGGCCGCCAGCAGGATGATGCAGGACAGGATGACTGTGGTCACCAGACCGCCCAGGCTGCTGGTAAATATCTTCAGCTTGTCCAGGAAAGCCTCCAGAAGTCCGGATTTTTCCATGATGGCTCCGTAGAGCATGCCCAGCATTCCCAGGGAAGCCGTCCACATCATGCTCTGGAGTCCTCCTCTGGAGAGAAGCACGTCAATGTCATAAATTCCCGTCTCTGACACATAGCCCGTATCCATGATGGTAGTGATCTCCGTCAAAGTGGTTCCCTGCACCGCCATGGCCAGAATGGCCGCCACAGCGCTGGAGATCAGCAGGGTGGGAATGGCGGGCTTCTTCATCACCGCCATGGCAATGACGATCACCGGCGGAAGAAGAACCACAGGATTCAAATTGAACACGGACTCCAGCGTATTCATGGTCATCTGGATGTCCTCGCTGTTCACATTGTGGGCCGTATACTGCATTCCCAGCACTGCATAGACCACCAGGGAAACGATCAGAGACGGTCCGGAGGTGTACACCATGGCCCGGATGTGGTCGAAAATGTCCGCCTCCGCCACAGCCGGCGCCAGGTTGGTGGTGTCGGACATGGGAGACATCTTATCTCCGAAATAGGAGCCGGAGATGATGGCTCCCGCCGTCATGGCCGGATTGATTCCCAGGCCGCCGCCCACGGCGATCAGGGCAATTCCCACCGTGCCTGCCGTGGACCAGGAACTTCCAGTAGCCACGGAGGTGATGCAGCACACCACGCAGCTGGCCACCAGGAACACGGCCGGATTGATCAGCTTCAGGCCCCAGTAGATGATCATGGGCACCGTGCCGCTGGCGATCCAGGAGCCGATGAGGATGCCGATGATCATCATGGTCAGCGTGGGAGCCATACAGATCTTTCCGCCGTATTCAATATATCCGGCAATCTCATCCCAGGATTTTCCATTGATGGCCGCCACCGCCAGCGTCACTGCCATGGACGCCAGCAGGTTGATATGTACCGGGATATCCAGCCACACAACGGAGAGAATCATGGAAATCAGCAGAAACAGAATGCAGAACAGCGCCCAGCCAAAGGGCATTTTCTGATTTTCTTTCGTCGGTTCACTCATACTTCCATCCCCCATTTCTTCCGTCATTCCTTAATAGTTCCAGCTCTTGTCATTAAACTCGTTGAACAGGTATTTCTCCGCCACCTGGGCGATCCATTTTGCATAGGCATCGTAGCAGAGAATGCCCTCCTCCGCGTTGGCGTCCGCCGGGTCTCCGATGTATCCCGGGCTGCGGTCCGTCTTCACCGGAACGTACACGCCCACAGCGCCTCCGTAATAGTGAAGTCCCGCCATCTTTGCCTCCTTGGGATCTTCGTCTGCGTAGTAGGGCTCTACCCCTTCTAAGTGCACCAGCTTCGGCACCGCCGCCATCACGCAGGCCGTCTCATCCTCTCCGCCGTGTCCCTGATGCTCCGCGTTGTTGAGCACCGTGGGCCAAAAATCGTTCATGGGCGGCACCCAGTCGGCCACCACGCTCATAATGCCGTACTGATCTGCCAGATCCTTGGCCGCCACATGAACGGCAGCCTCATTTTCGGAGTGGTTCAGGCAGAGAATAAATTTCTTGAAGCCGCTCTCATGAAGGCTCAGTACCAGATCCTTCACCATGGCGATAAATGTGGACTGACTCAGATAGCAGTTTCCAAATACGGAATCCCTCTCGAATTTATTGGTCTGCACTCCGAAGGGCACTGCCAGCCCCGGCACAGACTTGATCCCCAGCTCCAGAAGGGCCTCGTAAACCTTGCGGATCAGCACGTTGGCCTGAAAATAATCCGCTCCCATGGGAAGATGGGACGCGTGGTTTTCAATGGCTCCAAAAGACAGAATCACTGTCTGCGTCTCCTTTAACGCCTCCTTCAGCTCCTCCGCCGTCATCTCCGCAATGGACTTCGGTCCTTTTACTTCATAAAGTGTCTCCCAGTTTTTCATACCTTATCTCCTTTTATTCATCATTTTGTATATTTTTTGATTTTAAACGAATTACATGAATAAATATACACCCTTCCCTGCTGTCTGTCAACCACATATTTTTATCACAGAGAGGCCGTCTTCATGGCTTCCCCGCAGCCCGGCCGCCCCATTGGCTAACCCCATGAAAAAAACCGGGAGGAAAGAACATCAGATGTTCTTTCCTCCCGTTTTTTATCCGTCATTCTCTTTTCCCAGCCGCGGCAGATCTCAGTCGTAGTAGGCCGGTTCCACCGGATCCTCATAGTGGCCGTCTCCCGCCTTCTCTCCGTCAATCTCCGTCAGAATTCCGCTGCTGTTGGTGGTATACTTGATGCCATCCGCGTTCTTTACTGTGGTGGAACGCATCACCTTGCCGCTGCTGGACACCACGTAATTGTTCCATCCTTCTCCGTCAGGAATGGAAACCACGTCGTACTTCATGCCGCTGTCCAGCTTCTGAAGCTTGCCCAGATAGTAGAGATAGCCGTTGCGCACTCCCGTGAAGCCCTGACCGCTGTTGGAGAAGTAGAACTCGGAAACCGTTCCGTCTTCTTCCTCCAGCCGGACTTTCTCGCCCTTGGTCATCATGCAGTTTGCCCGGTTGGTGCCGAAGGCGTAGGACGTGTACTCCTCAGAACTGCCGCCCACATATACCTTCTGAAGGCCGTATACCGGATTGCCCAGATCGTTGAACAGATAGGTCTCCCCGTTGATCTTCACAAAATCAGAGACGGAAGCCTCTCCCTTTGCCGGGCCCACTTCCGGTTCTCCCTTGCTGGAGAAGTAGAACCACTCCACCACTCCGTCATAGCCGGACAGCTCATCCGGCGGATAGAGGGCCAGCCAGCCTTTCTTTGCCCGGCCGTCCGGTCCGAAATAGGAGTAATCCGCGATGCTGCTGCCCGCATTCTGGGAATCTTTCATATTCACCCAGCCGGTCTGCATCTCCCCGTCTCCGTTGAAGCAGTAGTAATCGTCCCCGATCTTGTGGACGTCGCACTCATCCCCGGACACATCAGGGGTATACTTCTTTCCGTTGGCGGAAAAATAGTACCACACCTTGCCGTCGTCGTCCTCATCTCCGGGACGGGTCTTCCCATCGTTGTACTCCTCGTCATCCGGCGACAGAAGGAGCTGCCATCCGGTGAGCATCTTTCCGCCGGCGTCACAGTAGTAGGTGTTGTCATCCACCCAGCCCGTCTGCATCACGCCGTCGTCGTCAAAATAGTACCAGTTCCCGTCGATCTTCTTCCACCCGTCGGTCTCCACCTTGCCGGAGCTGTCAAAATAGTACCAGAGATACCCGTCCACAGCGTCCTCGTCATCGCTGGCAATCCGCAGCCAGGAATTGGCGATCATCAGCCCGTCCCCATTGACATAGTAGGTATCGTCCACCCACTCGTTCACCGCCATCACGCCGCTGCCGTTTAAATAGCGCCACTGATTGTCCGCGCCCTTTTTCCACTCGTCCCGGACAATGTAGCCCTGGGAATCGTAGTAAACCCATGTATCATTCTGTTTGCTCCACCCTTCCGCAGCCTGGGAAGTGATGGTGGCCGTCCCCGCCGCCAGCACAGCGGCCAGGGCAAACACCGTCAGCCCTCGTTTCTTCATACTGTATTTCCTCCATTTATGGGATAAGGGTATCCTCCCCCGTTTCTCTCGTCAAACATCCGCCGGGATGTACGTTCGCTATCTTACATTCTAACAATTTATGGAAAAATATTCAACCATCCCGTCGGGGAAATATCTTTCGATTTCTTTACAATTTCTGCTTTTTCCGATATACTACTTGTATTTGAACACAACGAAAAATTCAGAAAGAGGATTATTATGTGGATAGCAGACAGCTGGAAGGATTATGAAGTGATAGACTGCTCCAAAGGCGAGAAGCTGGAGCGATGGGGAAAATATCTGCTGGTGCGGCCGGATCCCCAGGTAATCTGGGACACGCCCAGACGCCACCGGGGCTGGAAGCAGATGAACGGCCACTACCACCGCAGCGCCAAAGGCGGGGGCGAGTGGGAGTTTTTCCACCTGCCGGAGCAGTGGACCATCGGCTACAAGGGCCTCACCTTCAATCTGAAGCCGTTCAGCTTCAAACACACCGGACTGTTCCCGGAGCAGGCTGCCAACTGGGACTGGTTCGGCGCAAAAATCCGGGAGGCGGGACGGCCGGTAAAAGTGCTGAACCTTTTTGCATACACCGGAGGAGCCACCCTGGCCGCCGCCCAGGCGGGCGCGTCGGTGACCCACGTGGACGCCTCCAAGGGCATGGTGACCTGGGCTAAGGAAAACGCCCGCTCTTCCGGCCTGGAGTCCGCTCCCATCCGCTGGATCGTGGATGACTGTGTGAAATTCGTGGAGCGGGAGATCCGCCGGGGCAACCACTACGACGCCATTATCATGGATCCCCCTTCCTACGGGAGAGGACCGAAGGGGGAGATCTGGAAGATTGAGGACGCCATCCACCCCCTGGTGAAGCTGTGCGCCTCCCTGCTCTCCGATGAGCCCCTGTTCTTCCTGATCAATTCCTACACCACCGGCCTCGCCCCTGCCGTTCTCACCTACCTGATCGGCACGGAGATCGTTCCCTTAAAGGGAGGTTCTGTCCGCTCCGAGGAGATCGGCCTGCCCGTGACGGAGAGCGGCCTCATCCTCCCCTGCGGCGCCGCCGGCCGCTGGGAAGCATAGGTTCTCCCCTCAAAAAGTCCGCCCGGCATTCCCCAGCTGGGAATCGCCGGGCGGCCTTTTTCGTCACAGCAGAAATTCCAGTTCTTTTCTCAGGGTCTCCCCGTCCACTTTTTCGTGGCAGCAGCCCTTCATGCCGCAGGCGGCGGCTCCCTGGATGTTCACCGGCTGGTCGTCCACGAAAAAGCACTCCTCCGGCTTCAATCCGAACTTCTCAAACAGCCGCTGGTAGATCTCCTTCTGGGGCTTCAGCAGCTTCTCCTCCGCGGAAAACAGAATTCCGTCAAAGCAGTCCACCGCCGGAATATACTCCTGGTAACAGGTCCGCAGTCTCACCGACGCATTGGAACAGAGGTAGATGCCGTATCCTTTCGCCTTCAGATCCCGAATCACCTGCTCTGCCCCTTCCACCGTCCACATGCAGAATTCATGCCAGTGGAGGAAACATTTCTCCGCCAGCTCTTTTTCTCTCTCCCGGCGGAGACGGTTCTTCATCCTGCGCAGGCCCTCCTCCTCGGAGATCACGCCCATGTCCAGCAGCACCCATTCCTGGGAACCGAACACGGCGGCTTTCACCCGGTCATATTCCTCCGTTCCTTCCTCCATAAACTGGCGGCAGGTCCGGTTCTCGTCGTAGGCCACCAGCACGTTTCCCATGTCAAACACCACGTTTTTGATCATTTTATCCCTCCATCCGCCGTCCCCCGGTCCGCCGCACGCGCTTAGCCGGCAGGTATATTTCCCATTTTCGGGACTGGGCCCTGTGAGGACAGCTCTGTTGTGTCCTCAGTATATCACAGTTTTACCGGGGCGTCACCGGGTATTCTCCCTCTATGGCAAAACCGTGGTCCATGGGGCCGGACCCCTTTCCCAGATCCAGGCCGGCCGCCAGAGCTCCGGAGATATAGTTCTTTGCCCGGCGCACCGCCTCCTTCAGCTCCATCCCTTTTGCCAGGTTGGAGGCGATGGCGCTGGATAAGGTACAGCCCGTTCCGTGGGTGTTGGCTGTGTCGATCCGTTTTCCCTCAAACCAGGTGTACTCCCGGCCGTCGTAGAGCAGATCGTTGGCGTCGTTTAAATTGTGGCCGCCCTTGCACAGAACGGCGCAGCCGTAGGCCTTCCAGATCTTTTCCGCCGCCCGCTCCATATCCTCCCGGGAGCGGATCTCCATCTCCGCCAGTACTTCCGCCTCTGGAATATTGGGCGTGATCACCTGGGCCATGGGCAAAAGCACATTCCGCAAAGTCTCCATGGCTTCCTCCTGAAGCAGCCTGGATCCGCTGGTGGACACCATCACCGGATCCGTCACAATGTGTTCAGCGTGATACTCTTTCAGCTTTTCCCCAATCACCCGGATCAGGCCGCTGCTGCTCACCATCCCCGTCTTCACCGCGTCCGGCCGGATATCGGTGAACACACAGTCCAGCTGGGATGCCAGAAACTCCGGCGTCACCTCCATGATCCCGTACACCCCGGTGGTGTTCTGGGCCGTCAGGGCCGTGACGGCGCTCATGCCGTAGACCCCGTTGGCCAGCATGGTTTTTAAATCCGCCTGAATCCCTGCACCTCCGCTGCAGTCGCTCCCCGCTATGGTCAGTACCGTCTTCATCTGTCTCCTCTCCTCTCTCATGATCTCTCCGCGATTTTCTCCGCCAGGGCCCGGAGCCTGGCCGCAGCCTCTTCCTTGTCCGCCGCCGCAAACAGGGCGCTGACCACGGCGATCCCGCTCACTCCCGTGCCCGCCAGCTCCAGACAGTTTTCCTCCGTGATGCCTCCGATGGCCGCCACCGGAATGGAAACCGCCCGACAGACCGCCGTCAGCTCTTCCCGGGACAGGGTTGTGGCGTCTTTTTTGGTAGATGAGCCGAATACCGCCCCGCTTCCCAGGTAGTCCGCCCCCTGCCGCTGAGCCTCTAGGGCCTCCTCCCGGTTGTGGGCGCTGGCTCCTATGATTTTTTCCGGTCCCAGGATTCTTCTGGCCTCCGCCACCGCCATATCCTCCTGACCCACATGGACGCCGTCGGCGTCCGCCTCCAGAGCCGCCTCCACATCGTCATTGATGATCAGAGGTACCCCGTATCTGCGGCAGAGAGGTTTCAGCCTCATGGCCGTCTTCACCAGCTCTTCGTGGGGCGCCTGCTTCTCTCTCAGCTGCAGAATGGTGACGCCGCCCCTCAGGGCCGCCTCCACCGCCTCCTCCAGGGATTCCTTCCCCAGCCACGTGCGGTCCGTCACCGCGTACAGTCTCAGTTTATCCGGTGAAATCTTCAATGTTCTCCCTCCATTCCTCTATGCTTCCAGCGGCGTCAAACAGCCGGACCCGGAAGGTGCCGGCTCCGCCCCCCGTTTTTTTCGTCTCCTCCCAGGCCAGCTCCCCGCAGGCCTTCCAGAATGAGGCCGCGGCCGCCGCCGCCTCAAAGTAATCTCTCTCCTCCGATTTCTGTCCTCCCAGAAAAGCTCCCGTCAGGGCGGATAGCATACAGCCGGTGCCGGTGACCAGCCCCATGGCCGGAGTGCCTCCCCGGACCACCCGCTCCCGAAGGCCGTCTGACACCACATCCTCCTCTCCGCTGAGGAGGACGACGCAGCCGTACTTTACCGCCGTCCGCCGGGCGCAGGCAGCCCGCTCCCGAAGGCCGGCCCCGGCGCTGTCCACGCCGTGAAACTCTCCCGTTTCCCCCAGCAGGGCCAGAGCTTCCGAAAAATTGCAGTGGATCGCGTCCGGCCGGATGGAGTCCAGCAGCCTCAGGGTCTGCTCCTTTCTCCAGGAGCTGGCCCCCGCTCCCACCGGGTCAGCCGTCACCGGCACTCCGGCGGCCTTCGCCCCCAGGCCCGCCGCCAGAATTCCCTTCAGTTTTTCCTCATCCGGCGTGCCGAAATTCAACACCGCAGCAGCGCAGGCAGCGGCGATCTCCCCTGCCTCCTCCTTCGCCTGGGCCAGAATCGGCCTGGCTCCCGCCGCCAGCAGGATATTCGCCACATCCGGTCCTGCCGCCAGATTGGCGATGCAGTGAACCCGGGGATGATTCTCTCTCATCTGTTTTAACAGCAGTTCTCCCTGTCTCATCTCTTCTCCAGTCCTCTCACAGCTTCTCTCATCACTCCGAAACCGCCGCTCTTTTTCAGCACGGCGATCACCGCCGCCGCGATGGCCGTTCCGCCCACCGTGGACACCAGGAAAGGAAGGACGTAGGCGAAAGCGGCCACCTTATTTCCCATGATCCACACAGCCACCGGCCAGGCAGCCAGACCGCCCACAAAGCCGGTTCCCACGATCTCCGCGCCGTAAGTCAGCCACAGCCTTCCCGTCTTCCCGTACACCAGCCCGCACAGCAGAGCCCCGCACATGCTGCCGGGAAAGGCCAGCAGACTGCCCGTCCCCAGCATATTCCGGATCAGGCTGGTGACAAAGGCCATTCCCACTCCGTACCAGGGACCCAGAAACACCGCTGCCAGCACATTCACCATATGCTGGACAGGAAAACACCGGGACGCTCCCACAGGGATGGAAAACGGCGAGCAGGCCACCGCCACCGCCGCCATCAGTCCCGCTGCTGCCAGTTTCCTCACATTCACTGTACCGCTGTTTGTTTTTCTCATAGTTCTCTCCTCCATTCCGGGAGCCGCCCGCCAGGCTTACGGCAGACCCCTCCGCCCCGGATGCGCAGGCACCTCCCGGCGGCATCCGCCCGCCAGGCTTATCACAAAAAAAGAAGACATACCACGTATGTCCCCCTGTCTCTCCTAAGTCCCTACGTTGGCATTACCCAAATCAGGTCGGCGGGTCGAGACAGTTTCATGTCTCCTCTCAGCCTGCTCTCTGCAAGCTCCCCGTTTCTATTTGTTCCATTATAACACTGAAAAAACCGGGAAGCAAGAACTATTCCGCCTCCCGATCCGGGTTTTATCTGTTAATTCTGAGAATTTCCTGAATTCTGAGCGTTTCCGCTGTTCACCGCGTCATCTGCCGGCCGGAAATCCAGGGTGATCTGCACCTCTCTCTCCACGTACTGGCCGTTTTCCAGTCTCTGAACCGTCAGCGTAATCGTATCTCCGCCTTCATAGTAGGTGAGCATCTGCTGGAGATCTTCCATGCTTCTCACGGTGGAGCCGTCAAACTTCGTGATAATGTCCTTCTCCTTCAGATCGGATTTGGACGCCGCTCCGCCCTCGGTGATCTTGTATACATAGACGCCCTGAGGCATACCGAAAGTCTTTGCATAAGCCTGGTCGATGGTCAGAGCCTGAATGCCCAGATAGCCCTGGCGGTTCTCAGCCACTTCCGTTCTGGTTTTGACGTTCATCAGGTCATTGATAATATCCTTCACTGCGGAGATGGGAATGGCATAGCCCATGCCCTCAACGCTGGTGTCTGAGTACTTCGCGGAGTTGATTCCCACAACCTCGCCGTCCATATTTAACAGGGCACCGCCGCTGTTGCCGGGGTTAATGGCTGCATCCGTCTGGATCAGATCTCTGGTAATGCCGTCCTCGCTGGTCTGCACTGCGCGGTTCAGAGCGCTCACATATCCTACGGTTACGGACTGTCCATATCCCAGCGCGTTGCCGATGGCGACGACGCCCTGGCCCACTTTCAGGGAATCGGAATCGCCCATCACCGCGATGGCGATCTGACTCATGGTATCCGCCGGGATATCTGCTAATTTGACGGCGATCACCGCCAGATCATTGTCCGCATCCGTTCCCTTGATGCTGGCATTCACCGACGTGTTGTCGATGAACACTACCGACAGGTCCTCGGAATTTTCCACCACGTGGTTGTTGGTGACGATGAGCAGCTCCGTGTCGTTCTGTCCAATGATGATGCCGGATCCGGCGCTGTCCGCCTCATACTGCTGAGGTCCGAAAAACCAGTTATTGCTCTCCACCACCATACGGTTGTTGATGGCCACCACCGAAGGCATAGCCTTCTCCACGATGGAGGACACATCCAGCGTGGCGGACATCTGGGTGCCGCTCGCCGCATCGCCGGAAGAACTGTCGGATCCGTCATCTGTTCCCCCTGCCGGAACAGTGGTCAGTTCCGTTCTCGTGGGGTTCTGCTGCTGGTTGAAGTAATCTGCCAGCATATTGACTCCCACCATGGTACTGCCGGAAACCGCTCCGAACAGCAGGGCCGCCGCTGTGAGAAGGGCCACCTTCCTTGCCCCGCCTTTTTTCTTTTTCGGCTTCTTCGGCTCCTCCGGAATAAATCCATTGGGAACCATCTGTCCGCCGTTGTTTTCACTGCTGCTATTATCATAAATGTTTGAGTTGTTGAAATCCTCGTACATATTTATGTCTCCTTTCACCCTTTGGCTATCTCTTTTTCATTTCATGGCTACAGTATACCGATGAATTGTGTCCGAATTGTGATAAAAGAGTCATAAAAATGTGAACCTGAAAACATTTTCAGTTAAAGGTATTTCAGCACCGCGTCTCCCATCTGGGAGCAGCTCACCAGCGTGCAGCCTTCCGCCATCATATCAGCGGTGCGCAGCCCCTCATCCAGAGCCCGGTTCACCGCAGCCTCAATGGCTTCCGCCTCCTCATCCAGGTCAAAACTGTACTTCAGCATCATGGCGGCGGACAGAATGGTGCCGATGGGGTTGGCCTTGTCCTGTCCTGCAATATCGGGCGCAGAGCCGTGAATGGGCTCGTAAAGTCCCCGGCTTCCCTCTCCCAGGCTGGAGGAGGGGATCATGCCGATGGAACCGGTGATCATGCTGGCCTCGTCGGACAGGATATCGCCGAACATATTCTCCGTCACGATCACGTCAAACTGGCTGGGATCCTTGGCGATCTGCATGGCCCCGTTGTCAACCAGCATATCCTCATACTCAATCTCCGGATATTCCTGAGCCAGACGGTGCATCACCTTTCTCCAGAGACGGCTGGTGTCCAGCACATTGGCCTTGTCGATGCTGGTCACCTTTTTCCTCCGCTTTGCCGCCGTCTCAAAGGCGATGCGGCCGATGCGCTCGATCTCGTGCTCGGAGTAGCTCATCACGTCCGTGGCCTTCAGCTCCCCGTCCGTCTCCTCCGTCCGGTGCTCGCCGAAATACACGCCGCCGATCAGCTCCCGGACCACGATGAAATCGATTCCCTTCTCCACGATCTCCGGCTTTAAGGGGCTGGCGGCCGCCAGCTGGGGCCAGAGCCTGGCCGGACGGTTGTTGGAGTAGAGTCCCATGCCGGAGCGAAGGGCCAAAAGTCCTTTCTCCGGGCGCTTGTCTCCCGGCATGCCGTCCCATTTGGGGCCTCCCACAGCGCCTAAAAGGACGCTGTCGGAAGCCAGACATTTCTCCAGCTCCGCCGCCGGAAGGGCCTCCCCCCACCGGTCAATGGCGACGCCGCCCATGTCCGCGTCCACATACCGGAAGGTGTGGCCGTATTTCTCCGCAACTTTATCCAGCACCCGCAGGGCCTGCCCGACGATCTCCGGGCCGATTCCGTCTCCCCGGATCACCGCAATCTGCTTTTCCATTTTTCTGTCTCCTCCCTATTTCTCTATGCTCTTCATCAGGCCGCCTGCCTTTATAATGTTCTGGATAAAGGGCGGGAACGGCTGGGCCTTAAAGGTCTCTCCGGTGGTCTCGTCCGTGATGATTCCTGTGTCAAAATCCACCTTCACCTTGTCCCCCGCCTGGATGGCGGCGCTGGCCGCCGGGCACTCCAGAATGGGAAGGCCGATGTTGATGGAGTTGCGGTAAAAGATCCTGGCAAAGCTGGCCGCGATGACGCAGGACACGCCCACCGTCTTGATGGCCAGAGGCGCGTGCTCTCTGCTGGAGCCGCAGCCGAAGTTGGCGCCTCCCACGATAATGTCCCCCGGCTTCACTTTGTGGATGAACTCCGGGTCAATATCCTCCATGCAGTGAGCCGCCAGCTCCTGGGCGTTGGGGGTGTTTAAATAGCGGGCCGGGATGATCACGTCCGTATCCACATTGTCCGGGTATTTATGTACAAATCCTGTTGCTTCCATAATTTATTTTCCTGCCTTTCTCATGTTATATGGGTCAGATGGCCCGGGGATCAGTGATGTAGCCGGTGATGGCGCTGGCTGCCGCCGTAGCCGGGCTGGCCAGATACACCTCGCTCTTCACGTGGCCCATACGGCCCACAAAGTTCCGGTTGGTGGTGGAGATGCACCGCTCTCCCTCCGCCAGAATTCCCATATATCCGCCCAGGCAGGGACCGCAGGTGGGGGTGGACACCACGCAGCCGGCATCCACAAAATCTGTGGTCCAGCCTCTCACCAGGCATTCCCGGTAAACGGCCATGGTAGCCGGAATGATGATGGCCCGCACGCCTTTGGCCACATGTTTTCCTTTCAAGATCTTCCAGGCCGCTTCCATATCCTCCAGACGGCCGTTGGTGCAGCTTCCGATCACCACCTGGTCGATCTTGATCTCTTTTCCCTCAGAGGCCGGCTTCGTGTTCTCAGGCAGATGGGGCCAGGAAACGGTGGGCTCCAGCTGGTCCAGATCAATCTCTATGGTCTGCTCGTACTGGGCATCCTCGTCCGCCTCGTAGACGGTCCAGGGTCTCTGGCTCCGGCCGGTGAGGTAGGCGATGGTGGTCTCATCCACCGGGAAGATGCCGTTTTTCGCTCCCGCCTCAATGGCCATATTGCAGACGCTTAAGCGGTCGTCCATGGACAGGGAAGTCACTCCCGGGCCGGTAAACTCCATACTCTTGTAGAGGGCGCCGTCCACCCCGATCTTTCCGATAATGTGCAGGATCAGGTCCTTGCCGCTCACCTCAGGCTGAAGCTTTCCCCTCAGCACAATGCGGATGGCCGACGGCACTTTGAACCAGCACTCTCCCGTGGCCATTCCCGCGGCCATGTCCGTGCTTCCCACGCCGGTGGAAAATGCTCCCAGAGCCCCATAGGTGCAGGTGTGACTGTCCGCGCCGATGACACAGTCCCCGGCGGTGACGATTCCTTTTTCCGGAAGAAGGGCGTGCTCAATGCCCATCTCCCCCACGTCAAAGAAATTGACGATTCCGTACTCATTCGCGAAATCCCGGCACTGTTTGGACTGCTCCGCCGCCTTGATGTCCTTGTTGGGCACAAAGTGGTCCAGCACAATGTTGATCCGGGTCTTGTCAAACACCTTGTGAAACCCTGCCTTCTTAAACTCATTGATGGCCACCGGAGTGGTAATATCGTTTCCCAGCACCTCGTCCAGGCGGGCGTTGATCAGCTGCCCGGCCTCCACACTCTCCAGCCCCGCGTGGGCTGCCAGAATTTTCTGCGTCATTGTCATTCCCATAGTATTTTCTGTCCCCTCTGTCCTTTTTATTTATTGTTGACCGCGCTGATCATGGCCTTGATGCCGGCGCGGATAATATCGGTGTCGGTGCCTGCTCCCCAGGTCACAGTTCCGTCGCCCCACTGCAGTCCCACGTAGGAGGCCGCCTCACTGGTGGAGCCGTGCTCCAGACTGTGCTCGGAGTAGGTCATAATGGTGAAATTCCATCCAGTGGCGGTCTTTACCGCGTTGCACACCGCGTCCAGACGTCCGTTTCCTTTGGCGGAAACCTCCATCTGGGAACCGTCCGCTGTCTGAACCGTCACTGTGGCGGTGATCGCGCCGTTCTGTACAAAATGCAGGTTCTTCACATCCACCGGCTCTCTCTTATTGAGATAGGTGGTGCGGAATACCTCCAGTACCTCCTCCGGCTGAAGCTCCTTGTGGGCGTGGTCGGAAACGGATTTGACCGTATATCCAAAGTGCTCCCGCATCTTCGGCGGAAGGACGAAGCCGTATTTCTGCTCCAGCAGGAAGCCGATTCCTCCCTTGCCGCTCTGGCTGTTGATGCGGATCACATCGCCGTCGTAGGTGCGGCCGATGTCCGTGGGATCGATGGGAATGTAGGGCACATTCCACTGATGGAGGCCGTGTTCCTTTCTCCAGGTCATGCCCTTGGCGATGGCATCCTGATGGCTTCCGCTGAAAGCCGCGTACACCAGAGCTCCCGCGTAGGGGGTTCTCTCATACACGTGCATTCTGGTCACTCTCTCGTATACTTCCACGATGGCGGGCATATCGCTGAAATCCAGATGGGGATCCACACCATGGGTGTAAAGGTTCAGCGCCAGGGTGATCAGATCCACATTGCCTGTTCTCTCTCCGTTTCCGAACAGGGTGCCCTCCACCCGGTCGGCACCGGCCAGGACTGCCAGCTCCGTATCCGCCACGCCGCAGCCCCGGTCATTGTGGGGATGGACGCTTAAGATCACGCTGTCCCGACGGTTTAAATTGTCGCTCATGTACTCGATCTGGTTGGCGTAAATATGGCTCATGCTCATGGAGACCGTCACCGGAAGGTTGATGATCATGGGCTTCTCCGGGGTGGGTTCCATGATGTCGATCACCTCGTTGCACACCTCCAGGGCGTATTCCGGCTCCGTTCCCGTAAAACTCTCCGGGCTGTACTCAAACCGGAAGTTGCCGGGATACTCGGCGGCCAGCTGTTTTACCAGCTTTGCCCCGTCTGTGGCGATCTTCTTGATCTCATCTTTGCTCTTTTTAAACACCTGCTCCCTCTGGGCCACGCTGGTGGAATTGTAGAAATGGATCACCGCGCTGGGCGCTCCCTGCACTGCCTCAAAGGTCCTGCGGATAATGTGGTCCCGGCACTGGGTCAGCACCTGAACGGTCACGTCCTCCGGTATCATGTCCTTCTCGATCAGGGTTCTCAGAAACTCGTATTCCGTCTCGCTGGCGGCGGGGAATCCCACCTCAATCTCCTTAAAGCCGATCTTTACCAGCATCTTGAAAAATTCCAGCTTCTCCTCCAGGCTCATGGGAACTACCAGACTCTGGTTGCCGTCCCGCAGATCCACGCTGCACCAGGCGGGCGCCTTCTCAATATGGTCTTTTTTCACCCAGCGATACTCATTCTTCGGCGGGTTGTAGTAGCCAATCTGATACTTTGTCACATCCATCATGTCATTTTTCCTCCTTAAATGAAAACTGATATGGGGCCTTCAGAGGACGGGAACCTGCGCATGCAAAAAGGCTCCCGTCCCTCAAGGGTGTTGCCCCTTGAGAGACGAGAGCCCTATCCTTTCAAAGCTCCCGCGGTACCACTCTCATTGCTGTGTGACAGCCGCTCTGTACGGTCAGTAATCAAACGAACCGCTTCCCGGATAACGGTGGGATTCCGCTCTAACCTACTGTCCCCGCCTCCTCATGGAAGCCGCTGAGAGTTCAGCCGAGTGCTCAGGGGCCAGTATACATATCCGACATCTCTGCCTCGCACCGCCCGGCAGCTCTCTGTACACGTACTGGATAGGCTTTTTCCCCGTCATCGCGTATAATCAATTTTCCAAAATTCTAACTCACATTGTGCACTTTGTCAAGCTGTTTTTTCTTCCGGCGCTCCTCCGCCTATGACAGGGGAGCGATAGGCGCCTGGGCGGAAGTCTCCGGAACCGCCGCCGATGTGGGCGGCAGGATCACTCCGTCCCCGGTGGAAGCGGGGGAATCCGCCGGATTCCGCAGCTCTCCTCCCGGACCGTTCCAGTCGATTGTGGTCTCCTCCGGAGCCGGTCTGGTGGGAGAATTGACAATGGGTGCCCGGGAGTTCTCCGCCTCTGTGGAAGTCTCCGCCGCGGAGCTGCCGGAGGTGGGCCTGGTAGTTCCGGAACCGGTGGTCTCAGAGCCGGAGCTCTCCGTCTGGCCGGGGTGGGTCTGGCTGCTTCCCGTGTGGCCTGTGGTGCCGCCCGTTCCCGAAGTGGGCCTGGTGGTGCTGCTCTCTCCTGGGATAATCATACCGAACTCATCCGTCTCGTAAGTTCCGGATCCGCTCTCCTTTGTCTCCACCGGCCTGCCGTTCTCATCCGTCTCTGCCTCGCCGGTCCGGATGGGATCGCCGTTCTCGTCCGTCTCAGCCTCGGTGGTCTCAATGGGATCGCCGTTCTCGTCCGTTTCCAGAACCTGACTGGTCTCCTCCTCCGTGGCCGCCGCGGTGGTGGGCCGGTATGCCGCTCCGCCGCTGGTGTCCGCATGGTAGACAAACTCTCCCTCTTTGGACAGTCCCGTATCGGAGATGATCTTGGCGCTGATGGCCTTTACCTGATCCGTGGTCTCGTAGTCCTCGTCGTCAAACAGGAAGTTGTGGAGCTCCTTTACATTGCTCTCCAGGGTGGTGGGAATGACGCAGGCTCCCTTTCTGCCCATATTGGCGTCTCCTCTGGCAAAGGGGAAGCCGCCGGTCTCTCCAATGTGGTACTTGCTGATATTCTGAGCCATCTCCACCAGATCCATGGTGTCGATGTTGGTGGAAACCAGGGGCGCGACGGTCACAATAATATTGTTGAGCACGGAAAAATCCGCTTTTTTCGCCTTCTCAAAAGCGGCCTGAATCACCTTTCTCTGCCGTTCCGTTCTGGCAAAGTCTGTATCCATAAGGCGGAGACGGCCGTAGGCCACCGCCTGAACGCCGTCCAGATGGTTCATTCCTGCGCTCTTTAGCTGGGTGGTGGGAATTCCCGTCACCTTCTGGGTCTCCGTGATGAAGGAGTTGATGTAGGAGAACTCCGCCTTGCTGATCTCCATGTCGATTCCGCCCAGGATGTTGATGGCCTCCGCCACCGCCTTCCAGTTGAAGGTCACATACTCCTGAATATCCAGATCCAGGTTCTTGTTCAGAGCCTTTACCGCCTGGCTGGCTCCTCCCAGAAAATATGCCTGGTTGATCTTGTTGTAGCTGCTTTTATCGTCAATGTTTAAATAGGAGTCGCGGAATACGGAGACAATGCGGATCTCTCCCGTGTCCCGGTTGATGTTGAAAATCATATTCACATCCGCGTTGGCGCCTTTTCCCGTGTTGGTTCCCCGGCTGTCCACACCGAAGACTGCCACCGTCCAGTAGCCCTGCATCTTCTCCAGGGTCTCGTCCGCCAGCTCCTCATTCTTCACGCTCTGGACGCTGAAAGTCTCGTCCCTCTGCACCAGGGACCATCTTCTGGCCACAAAAGCATAGCAGAAAATAAATACCAGGGCGAAGCATTCCGCCACGATAAACTTGATGATCCGCTTTCTGCGCTTCTCCTGGGGAGTCAGGGTTTTCTTCTGGTAGCTGCGCCCCCTGCCGGAACCATCCCGGCCGGATCCGCCGCCATTGCCGTCGCTGCCTCCGTTTCCGGATCCGCCGCCGCTGCCGTTTCCGCCTCTGAAACCGCCGCCGGAACCGCTCCCGCCGGAGGCTGTCCCCGGCGCCGTTCTCTGGCTGACATCATTTCCCGCCGCTCTGGCTCCCGCGCTGTTCCTGGATCCCGACGGGGTGACTCCCATGGTTCCCGCTCCGGCGGAAGACCGGCTGTCTCCCTGCCCGGCGCTCTGAGACGCCGGCCGGGAGCCGTTTGCCCGGCTGGCCAGCTCGTTCCACAGCTGCAGCCCGTCATCCTCCCGGCTCCGGCCAATGCCTGCGTGGCGCCGGCCTGCGTCCGGAGGCGTCGCCCGTCCTGTGGATGACCGGGACACTCCCGCCGTCTGGCGGACAGGCACGGCCGCCCTTCCCGCGGCTGCCTCTCTCACTGCGCTGTTTTGGAACTCAGCTGCACTTCGGCGAACCGTCTGACTGTCCACAGACGACGGCCGCCTTCTGCTCTGCCTGGCTCTGGAACGCCCGGCCTCATACTCATATTCTTGGCTCATGTTCTACCTCTTCCTGCACGCTGCGCCTTGTAGGCGTTTACATTTCTAGTAAGCATTTTTATTGATAAATCCCTTGAATATGGTGAGAAATAAAATCTTGAAATCCAGTCCAAGGGTCCAGTTTTCGATGTAATAGAGATCGCACTCGATCCGTTTGGTGATGGAGGTGTCCCCCCGGTATCCATTGACCTGGGCCCAGCCCGTCAGTCCCGGCCGCACCTGGTGCTTCACCATATAGCGGGGAATTTCCTCCTTGAACTTTTCCACGAAAAACGGCCGTTCCGGCCTGGGTCCCACAAGGCTCATGTCTCCTTTGAGCACGTTGAAGAACTGGGGCATCTCGTCAATGCTGGTCTTGCGGATAAAGCGGCCCACCGGAGTCACCCGGGGATCGTGGGGCGTCGTCCATTTGCTCTTCTCATCAGAGGGCGCCTGCACTTCCATGGAACGGAACTTGTACATCTTAAAGGGCCGGTTGTGAAGCCCCACCCGTTCCTGGCAGAATATGACAGGTCCCGGGGATGTAACCTTCACCAGAATGGCCGTCACCAGCATCACCGGCGAAAACAGAATAATGGCCACAATGGCGCCGAAAATGTCCACCGTGCGCTTCATGAACTTGTTCAGCCCGTTGGTCAGGGGCACATGGCGGATATGAATCACCGGCAGACCCAGAAGATCTTCCATGTAGGGCCTGGTGGGAATAATGTTATTATAGTCAGGGATAAATTTCGTATGCACGCCGGACTTCTCGCAGACAGCCACAATCGCCCCCAGATTGCTGAACTGGTCGATGCTTAAGGTAATGGCGATCTCATCCAGCACATTCATGTCCAGAATGGACTGCAGGTCCTGGATCTTGCCCAGCACCCGTATCCCCTTGTATTCCTCCCCGAGAGCTTTCTGATCATCCAGAATTCCGGCGATGTGGTATCCCCACTCCGGATTCTGCTTGACCCGGTCAATGTACCCTTCCGCTGCCCGGCTGTAGCCCACCAGAAGGATGTGCTTCAAATTATAGCCCCGGGCCCTCATGGAGCGGAGCACCATGCGGATCAGGTTCCGCTCCACCGTCTCCAGCACAATGTTGATCACAAAGAAATACAGGACCATAGGCCTGGAGAAGTTGTACCAGAACGGGTTCTTGCTGATCAGATACAGCACCAGGGTAAACATCAGAAGGCCGATGGCATTGGCCTTGCAGATATTGGCAAACTCCAGCCGCCTTCCCTGGACCCGCTTCGGCGTGTACAGCTGGAACACCGCGTACAGGAGCAGATAGACCGGTATGACGATCAGCAGGGCCATCAGATAAAACTCTGAGCGCAGGGGATCGCCCCTGGTGGGAACGAATCCGTTTATCATCAGTAACCAGGCCAGCCCGTAGGAAATGATAATTACGATGGCATCCAGAATCACCTGGAACTGGTTAAATTCCTGCTGATGATCTTTTATCATTGCTAATCACCTCAATATCTTACTTATTATACATGAAGCCCCGGTGCCTGTCATTAACAAATTCTTACAATATCTCTGTTTTTCTGTTACAGGATCATGAATTTTTTATCATTTTTCTGTGACAGAAGCCCCGCCGGCCAGTTTTCCTGCCCGGCGTTTTCCAAATTCCCAGATGTAAAGAAATGTTCCCCAGATCAGCTCCAGCTGGATCTGCACATAGTTTTTCAAATGCTCCGGACGGTAGGGGACCTTCCGGCATTGTTTCAGAGTGGCAAATCCCTCCCGCACCCCTTCCCGGTAGTCCTCCGCGAAGCCCAGCTTTTTGAAAAACCCGTACTTCACCGCCATCCCCATTCCTATGGGAACAGCGTTCAGTATCAGCTGCGGCAGGGGCATATTTTTATAGTTCAGATACAGATTGTTGCGGGCGGCCAGGCGGACCTTAAAGGAATTGTACTTGGAACCGCTGGTGCCGCTGCCCACGTGGTAGACCTTCGCCGTGGGGCAGTACACGTTCCGGTAGCCGTAGATCCTCGCCCGGTAGCCCACGTCAATGTCCTCCAGATAGGCAAAGTGGCTCTCGTCAAAATATCCGATCTCCTCAAAGACCTCCCGCCGGTAGATGGCGGCCCCGGCGCAGGCGGCAAATACCTGGCAGGCCCGCTGATACCCGGAGGAGGGCTGTCCCACCCCCCGCTGGTAGGCCCATCCCAGCACGCTGTACATGTCCCCGGCGTCGTCCATCAGGTCCTTGTGGTACAGCTGAATCATCTTGCTGCTGGCGGAAAACACCTCCGGAAACCGGTCCATGCACCGCACCAGCTCCCCCACATAGTCGGGAAGGGGCTCCGTGTCGTTGTTGAGCAGGATCACATAGGGAGTGGAGACTGCCCGGATTCCGGCGTTCACCGCCCCGGAAAATCCGGTGTTCTCTCCCAGGAACAGGGTGGGAATCCCCCGCTCTCTCAGCCATTCCCCGCTCCCGTCCTGGGAGCCGTTGTCCACCACCAGCAGGTCAAACTCTTTATAGTTCTGCCCCTCCAGCGCCTTCAGGCAGGGTTCCATAAACTGCAGCCCGTTGTAATTGGGTATGATAACCGTCACTTTATTCATGATCAGATCTCCAGGGGATAGGGCTCCCCGATTTTCTCTTTCTTTAAATCCCGCAGGGCAAAGTTGGACTTGCGCAGGGTCAGATTGGGGTTGTAGTAGGGATCCCCGTTCTTTAAGATATCCGGCCATTTTTCGGAGAAAATCTTGATCTCCCGGTTAAAGCGGGCAATCTTCTCCGGCGTGTCCTCCAGCCCTCTGGACTTGGACTCGTAGTGATACAGCAGGGCGTAGGGATTGTACACTACCAGCTTGTCCTGGGCCCGCACCTTCATGCAGTAGTCGATATCGTTGAAAGCCACAGCCAGCTCCTCGGAAAAGCCTCCCGCCGCCTCAAACACCTGCCGCTTCGTCATCATGCAGGCGGCGGTGACGGCGCTGTAGTCCTGGGCGCACATGGCCCGGTGGAAATAGCTGTTCTCCGACTTGTGGAGACCGATGAAGGTGTGTCCGGCGATGCCGCCGAAGCCCACCACCACACCGGCATGCTGGATGGTGTCGTCCTGGTAGAGGAGCCTGGCCCCCACCGCTCCCACATCCTCCCGCTGGCAGTATCCCAGCATCTCCTGGATGGTGTCCGGCTCGATGATCTCCGTGTCGTTGTTGAGGAACAGGAAATAATCCCCTGCGGCGTATTTCACCCCGAAATTGTTGATGGCGGAATAGTTGAACTCCCGCTCCCAGGTGACCACCTTCACGTTCTCATGGTCCCTCTGGAGCTTTTCATAGTACTCAAAGGTGGCCGGTTCCGTGCTGTTGTTCTCAATGATGATGTATTCCAGATTTTTGTAGGTGGCCTTCTCCATCAGGGACCTGACGCACACGTCCAGATCCGCCGTGTGGTCCTTGTTGGGGATGATCACCGACACCAGGGGCTCTCCATGGATAGCGAAGCGCACATGGTATTTTCCGTAGTCCACCCCTTTTTCGATGGACTCCGTCTCGATGCCCAGCCGGTCAAAATGGGCTTTGATGGCCCTGGCTCCCGCCTCGAAGGCGTAGAGCTTGCTCTCCGGATTGCTGGCCGTGGATCCCTGGTGGCACCGCCAGTGGTAGAGCACCTTCGGAATGTGGTAAATCTTTCTGGCCTTCTCCGTGCACCGGAAAATAAAGTCGTAGTCCTGGGCCCCGTCAAACCTCTCATCAAACTGCCCCACTTCCTCCACCAGATCCCGGTTCACCGCGAACAGGTGGCAGATGTAATTGGTGCTGGTGAGCAGATCCGGGTCAAAATCCGGCTTGAAATGGGGTTCAAACAGGGCGCCCCCGTCCATGTCCAGCTTGTCCTCGTCGGAGTAGATCACGTCGTTTAAGGGGTCGGCGTTGATGGCCTTCGCCACCTCGTAGAGGGCGTTGGGCGTCAGGGTGTCGTCGTGGTCCGCCAGCAGGATGAAATCTCCTGACGCCATGTCCATGGCGGCGTTGGTGTTGCCGGAAATTCCCTTATTTTCCCCAAGGATCAGGTATTTCACCCGGTCGTCCCGGTCGGCGTAGCGGCGCAGCACCCGCTCGCAGCTCTTTCCCATGGGGCTGCCGTCCGCCACGCAGATCTCCCAGTTTTCATAGGTCTGGGCAAAAATGGAATCCAGCAGCTCCTTTAAATACCGCTCCGGCGTCTGGTAGGCGGGAATGACGATGGAGAGCTTCGGCCGGTAGTCCATCCACTCCTGGCGCTGGCGCTCCAGCTCCTCCTCCGTGGGCTTTGTCAGCTCATACCACTCGCCGTAATCGTAGTCGTTGTCAATGCCCTGAAGCTTGTGTTTGGATTTAACCACCAGGGCCCGGAGACCGTTTTCCTTCCAGAAGTCAAAGGCCACTTTCACCGTCTCCATGTTCATCAGATCCATGATCTTTTCCCGGCGCTTGTGGGCCACGCTGGACCGGCGGGCGATGAGCTCCTCATTGTACTTGATCCGCGCCCGGCGTCCCTCGCATTTTATAAACAGATAATAGTCGGCCCCCCGCTCGTAGTCAAACTGGATGTCAAAGCCGAAGTCTTTATCCCAGGTCTTCCCGAAATAGATCTGGCTCACATCGTCCCTTCTGGTGGACACGTATTTAAATTTCACCGGCCTGTGGTTTCCGTCCTCCACCTCAAACTCCACCGGGGACTCCGGATGTTTTCCGATGGCCCAGCCGTTTAACTGTATGGTGTTCTCCCGGATCCTGACCACGTCCACTTTATATTTCATAGGTCTCCTCCGTTTTCTTCCTCATTCTGGAAATTGATCCGCTCTTCCTCCACCACCAGGGGTCTGTGCATCACCCTGGAATTGATGGTCAGCACATACTCTCCCACCAGACCGATGAAAAAGATCTGCACCGATCCCAGAAAGCACATGCCGATGAGCAGAGGCGCCATGCCGGCAGCAAAGCGGTCCCAGTACAGCAGCTTCAGCACCAGGTAGATCAGGGCCACCACCATGCTGATCGCCGAACAGATGCTGCCGAAAATGGTGGCCAGCCGCAGCCCCACCTTTGTATAGGAAGTGAAGCTCAGCATGGCGGCGTCGTAGAGCTTATAGAAATTGTTGCTGGTTTTCCCCGCCTTCCGCTTCGGCTGTTCATAGGGAATCTCTTTTCTGTGGAAGCCCAGTTCCGCCACGATTCCCCGCAGAAAGGGAGTGGGATCGTCCAGATCCCTCAGCACCTGGATAAATTTCCGGTCATAAAGGCCGAAACCGGTAAACTGTTCAATCTGTTCCACGTCCGACAGTTTTTTGATCAGCTTGTAATAGCAGCCCCGCAGCCAGTACATGATTTTATTCTCCTGGCTGGATTTCTTGATGCCGATGACAATCTTATAGCCCTTCTCCCACTCTTTCACATATTTGGGGATCATCTCCACCGGATCCTGAAAATCTGCCGCCATCAGGATGGTGCAGTCCCCGGTGGTCTGCAGCATACCGTAGTAGGGAGAATTGAACTGGCCGAAATTCTTCGCATTGAAGATGGCCTTGACGTTTCTGTCCTGGGCGCACAGCTTCCGGAGTATTTCTCTGGTGCGGTCCTGAGAATCATTGTCAATAAACAGGATCTCATACCGGTATGCCGGCAGATCCCGCTGAAACATTTCTACCAGGGCGTCCCGCAGGGGCTCCACATTGGCCTCCTCATTATAGCAGGGCACCACAATGCTGATCTTTTTCATCCGTTAATCCTTCCAATCTATTTTCACCATGACCTTCACCAGGTCATCGGCTTTCTCCTTCATCATGTAGAGGGCGTCCTCCACCTTGTCCAGACCGTACAGGTGATGGGTCACCAGCTTCTGGGGGTCGATCCGGCCGTACTTCACCATGGCCAGCAGCCGCTCAATCCTGGCACGGCCGCCCTTCGCCAGCTCTGTGTGAATGGTCTTTCCTGCCATTCCCCGTCCGCCGGAGAATTTGGGGAATCCCAGACAGCCGGTTCCTCCGTAGTAATTGACGTTGGAGATGGTCCCTGTCCCGTAGCGGACCATGTCCACCGCCTGGGTAAAGACCTCATCCCCGCCGCCGCAGAGAATGACGGAATCCGCCCCCACGCCGCCGGTTTTCTCCAGGACCTGCTGCACCACGTCCCCGTCCCGGTAACTGATCACCTCCGAGGCTCCGAACTCCCTGGCCAGCTTCACGCACACCGGCCGGCTGCCCACGGCAATGATTCTGGCGGCCCCCAGATGCCTGGCTCCTTCCACCGCCATCAGGCCGATGGGGCCGATGCCCATGACCACCACCGTGTCGCCGATTTTAATATCCGCGTACTCCGCCCCTGTAAAGCCGGTGGTCACCACGTCCACGCACATGAGGGCCTGCTCCAGGGTGATCCCCTCCGGAATCTTCGCCAGGGTGGTGTCCGCGTCAGGGATGAGGAATTTCTCCGCAAAGACTCCCGGCTGGCTTCTTCCCAGCTGATGGCCGGAGAAAGGAGCGGAGGCGTGACGGTCGTTTCCCTCCTGAATGGCCTTCGCCCGCCAGTCCGGCGTGATGGCCGGCACTGCCACGATCTCTCCCGGCGCAAAGTCCCGGACCTCCTCCCCCACCTCCAGCACCTGAGCCACACACTCATGGCCCAGAATCAGGTTGGGGGCCTTGGGGGATCCTCCGCCGAACACCGTGTGCACGTCGGAGGAACAGGGAGTCACCGCCACCGGCCGCAGAATGGCGCCGTAGGGCTGTTTTAACTGGGGCTCCGGGGCGTCGTGCCACCCCACCACTCCAGGTTCCTTTAGTACAAATGCTTTCATCCGTCCATCTCCTCCCCGGCAGTTCTCTGCCGTCTTCTCTCTTAAAGTGTCTCCAGGTGATCCGTCTTCAATGCCAGGATTTCCACAGAGTTTCCAAATTTTTCCCGGATAATCCCGGCGATCTCCTCCGTATAGCCCGGGGCCACAATGAGAATGGCGTCCACCGGCTCCTCCGCAAAATGGGCCGGAGCCACAATGGGCAGGTGGGAGGTGGGGGCAAATCTTCCCTGCTTGAAGGGGGCGGAGTCTATGATATAGCTCACCTTGTCCCCCAGCCGGGTGGTGGCCGCCAGGGTAAATCCCTGGTGACTGGCTCCCCAGATGGCCAGAGCCTTTCCCTCCCCGTGGAGGCGGTCCACCAGCCGGTTCACCTCTTCGTCAATGTAGCGGCGGCTGGCGATCAGTCCGGACACGTCCACTTTTTCCGGTGCCGGGCGGCGGGACGGCTTACCGGCCCCGCGGACCGCTCCGGCTCCCGGCGTCCCGTCTTCCCCTTCTGGCATCTCATCTCCCGACGCCCCGCCCTCCGTCTTTCTCACGATCACGGACAGGGTGTCCCGGTTCACCATCTCCTCCTCCAGCACTTCAAAGCCGCAGGACTCCAGAAGATTCCGCAGGGTCTCGAAAGTGTAGTAGGCGATATGGTCCCGGATCAGTTCATAATAGCCGTCGTACTGCAGGATATATTCCAGGCTGGGCACGGTAATCAGCCCCATTCCGCCGTCCGTCAGGTTATTGCGGATACACCGCAGCATGACCCCCGGCTCCGGCTGATGCTCCAGGAAGTTGAAAGAGAGGAACACGTCGTAGGGAGCTCCCGGCAGAACCGTATCCTCCGTCTCCGTGAATCCCTCCTTTACGTCCAGGCCGCTTTCCACCGCCGTCTTCACCAGATCCTTCCGATGCTCTATGCCGTGGGCTTCCACGGGAAACTCCTTTAACACCGACAGGAATTCTCCCCGTCCGCATCCCGCCTCCAGAAATTTCTTTCCTTCCAGATGGTAGGTCTCTATGAGATGGCGGTACTGGTTTCTGCGCAGACGGACCATGGTGGTGGAAAAGCCGCCGGCCCGGATCACATCCCGGTAGTAATCCACCGGCTCACAGTCAAACTGCACCAGGCCGCAGTCCGGACACTGGCAGAGTTTCAGCGTGATTCCCCGGTCCTCCTTCACTTCCTCCCGGTCCGGGATGTTCTGGGCGGACGCCGGCATGTTGTCCAGGGTCATCAGCCCCTGCTCCGGCAGCTCTCCTCCGCAGGCAATGCACTTGCTCATAAATCCATTCTCCTTCCTGTCAGCCCTGCAGCTGTTTTTTCGCACTGTCCAGTATATATAATCTTTCTGTTTTTCTCAACCTTATGGGACAAAAAACTTTGGATTTCACAGTTCCATGGTGAATTTGAAATGACTTTTCTTCATCCCCTGGCGCTCATAGAACCGATGGGCGCCGGTGCGCTGGCGTCCGCTGGTCAGATCCAGGCACATACAGCCCTTCTCTTCTGCCTGGCGGCACGCCTCCCAGAACAGGATCTCCCCGATTCCCTGTCCCCGCAGGCCGTCCGCCACAACCAGCTCCAGAATCTCCGCCACCGGGCCGCCGTGGTGGAGCTGTCCCTCCATCCGCATATTCACAAAGGCTTCCGCCCGTCCTCCCCGGTCATAGACCAGGCTGCAGAAATGGCCGTCTCCCAGAATTTCCCCATAGATTTCGTCAAATCCCTCTTTGGGCAGCTCCTGGTTTTCCAGCTGGCACATGAGGCCGTACACCGCCTCCCGGTCCTCCGGCTCCGCCGGGCGGACCGTTCCCAGCTCCAGCTCGTACAGCCAGAACCCGGCCAGTCCCGTGTCCTCATAGAAAAGCTCCATCCGCTCAATATACTGGAATCCCACGCTCTCGTACAGCTTTTTCGCCGGCAGATTGCCCTCCAGCACGTCCAGGCGGACCGCCCGGCAGCCATTTTCCACGGCGATTCTGCCGGCGGCTCTCACCAGCCGCTTCGCCAGCCCCTGGCCCTGATATGCCGGCAGCACCCCCAGGGCGTGAAGCACCGCCGTCTCCTCCGGCGCCGCAGACACCTTCCAGGCCGCCTGTTCATAGCCATCCGTCCCCTGGTGGTTTATCACCATGGCCCCGGCAATCCCGCCGTCTTTCTCCAGAACGAACAGCTCGCCCTCTTCCATGGACTCCCGGATAAATTCCGGATCGGGGTACACTCCCTTCTCCCATCCGGGATGATACTGGGCCCCTTCCATCTCGTCCGTCAGCCGGTCGTAAAACTCCATGACCCGCTCAAATTCCTCCGGACAGGCCCGGCGGACCGGATCGGTTCCCCAAAAATCCTCTGTCTCCCGTCTCTCTTCCATCCTATCTTCCCCTTTCCCGGTCCCACTCCTTCAGGGCATCCTTCACCGCTTTTTTGATCACAAAATAAGCCACCGCCGCTACGATCAGAATTCCGATCAGCCATACGGCCAGCCCTATCATCAACACAATTCCCTGGCTAATTACACTCATCATTCTTATCCCCTCTCCTTCACAAACTCCAGAGTTCTGCGGATGCCCTCCCGAAATGGCACCGCCGGCCTCCATCCCGTCAGCCTCTCAATCTTTCCAATATCCGGCAGCAGGGATGCCGGCCCTTCCGCGTTGGGCGGCCGCTTCCCGTAGGCATAGGTTCCCTTTCTGCCGCAGATCTCAAACATTTCCTCCACAAACTCCCGCAGCACGCGGGTGTCCTCTCCGGCCACATTGTAAATGCCGCCGGGAAGATTCTGCTGCCGGGCCAGAGCGGCCATGGCAGCCGCCATATCTTCTATATATAGAAAGTTCCACTTCTGAGTACACTCTCCCAGCTCCATATGGCCTCCGGCCGCAAACGTCCTGAGGCAGCTGTTCACCAGGGACCAGGGGTGGTCCCCCGGGCCGTAAACGCTGAAAATCCTGGCATGGACATAGTCCATGGCCAGCTTCCGGCACAGCGCCTCCGCCTGCCTGCCAAATTCCAGCTTCGCCTTTCCGTACTCCGACACCGGACTGCAGGGATGATCCTCCGCCGTGTTCTCCCGGCAGATGCCGTACTCCGCCTGAGACCCGGAAAAGACGAAGCGGCCGCAGCCCAGCGCCGCAGCCGCTTCCACCGCCATGAGAGAACACCGGATATTCTTTTCCTGCACCGCCCGGTCGCTCCGGCCGGCGCTCCCCACTCCGTCCCAGGCCATGTGGAGAAAGACGGGCCGGCTCTTTTCCGAAAGGCCGGCCGCCCGCGCCGCCTCCGGCAGGCGCTCCATGTCCTCCAGGCTGAGATCCAGCGGCCGCAGGTTCTCATGCTTCGGCAGCTTCTCCCGGTTGGGAGAGCCGGGCCGGACCGCCGTCCAGATCCGGCATCCCTGCTCCAGCAGCGTTTCCGTCACCGCCAGGCCGATGAAACTGGTTCCCCCTGTGATGATCACGTCCATGGCCTTATCCCTTGATCCTGGGGATGATCATGATCTCGTCCATCTCCTCGTCGGACAGGAAGGGAGCCAGATCCTCCAGAGGCGCGGAGACAATCGACCCGTCCGGCAGACGCTTGGAAGCAGATTTGGGCTCAAAAGGCTGATCCACCGTCACGAAGATCTCGCAGATCACCGGTCCATCCATGGCCAGCGTCTGATCCAGCACCGAATCCAGCTCCGTATTGTTGTGAATAGCCGTGTAGGGATAGCCGTAAGCCCAGGCCAGCTTCTCCATGCTGGGGAAGCTCAGATCATGGCTGTCCACGCCCACGCCCACCAGGGGCTCCCCGAAGAAATTCTTCTGGGTCTGGCGGATGGAGTGGTAGCCGCCGTTGTTGATAATGAACATTTTAATAGGAAGACGGTGATGAATGATGGTCTGCAGCTCCTGCAGGTTCATCTGCATACTGCCGTCCCCGGACACCATGATCAGTTCTTCCCGGTCCGCCGCCACACAGGCTCCGATAGCTGCCGGAAGGTCATATCCCATGGACGCAATGGCGGAGTTGGTGATAAACCGCTGTCCTTTCTTGATCACATAGGCGTGTCCGCCCACCACGCAGGCAGATCCGTTGCCCACCACGGTGATCCGTCCCTCAGGCAGGCGGCGGCTCAGCTCCTTGATGAAGGCATAGACATTGGCCGCCTTCTCCGTGCCTCCCTCGTAGTGTCTGGGCAGCACCACCGGATACTTCTTCTTCCACATCTGGCAGTTCTCCTGCCAGGTCATGCCGTTTTTGCCCTCGCCGCCCTGGAATACCGGCAGGGAGGCTTCCTGATCCAGAACCCGGTCCATGGTCTCCAGCAGGTCCTTCGCGTCCGCCCAGACTCTCATGTCGCTGTGAACGCTGGGCTTCTTTAACTCTTCCTGATCGATGTCATTGACAATCACGTAGGCGGCTCTGGCCCAGGTCTCATAGTTGTAGCCCACCTGGCGGATGCTTAAGCGGCTGCCCACGGAGAACACCAGATCGCTGTTCTGCACCGCGAAGTTTCCCGGGCGGTCGCCGAAGCCCCCGGCCCGTCCCACATACAGGGGATGATCATCCCACACCGCGTCGGTGCTGTTCCATCCGGTAACCACCGGAATGCCCAGCTTCTCCGCCACCCGCAGGAACACCTCATGGGCGCCGGCCAGCCGCACGCCGTTTCCCACATTGAATACGGGACGTCTGCTCTCCCGGATCTTCTCAATGATGACTCTGGCCGTCTCCTCCGTCACCTTCGGCGGAAGCACCTGACGCTTCTCGCCCTTTCCCGCCGTATCCTCGGGAATCTCCGCCGGGGATTTGACCGCCCAGCCGGTGCCGCCGGCCTCGTAATCCGCCGGATCAAATCCGATCAGATCCTCCGTCTCCACGTAAGATCCCTGAATATCCAGGGGAATGTCCAGCCAGGTGGGGCCTTTTCTTCCGGAATCCGACAGGTACAGAGCCTTTTCCACACAGAAGCGGATCCGCATGGGATCGATCACCATCTCGCTGTACTTCGTCATGCAGTCGATGGATTTGGTGATGTCAAATTCCTGATCTCCCATGGCCCGGATCCCCACGCCGGACCAGCGGGCGGTGGTGTCGTAGCGCACCTGTCCGGACAGCACAAACATGGGGATGGAGTCCAGCCATCCTCCCACCACTCCGGTGATGGCATTGGTACCTCCGGGGCCGGTGGTCACGCAGACCGCAGCGATCTTCCCGTGAATTCTGGCGTAGCTCTCCGCCGCAATGGCGCAGGCCTGCTCGTGGTGGTTGTACATGCAGGTCAATCCCTCCTGATGACCCAGAGCGTCATTTAAATGCATGGCGCCTCCCCCGGTCACGGAAAAGACCTGACTGATCCCCTCCTCCACCAGCTTCTGCGCAATATAATTGGAAACTTTCATTTTCATACGGCAGTTTCTCCTTCTCAATTCTTTTTCTCTTAGATGTCCCCACAGGCCGGGCCTGTGGCCGGCATTTGCCGCCGCCTGGCGGAAACCGCCTTCCCGGAAGCCGCCCTTCCGGAAACAGTCGTCCCCAGGCTCACTTGCGCCCATTATATCACACTTCCCTGAGGAAACCTATGAATTTTTTCTTATTTCTTTCCGTCACTGACGGCAGAAAGAGCCGCCTCCAACCCCTCCCGGGTATGCGCCACATCCTCCCAGTTCTGGTATCAACCGCATATGGATTTCGCCATGGCGGTTATATATAATAAGCCACGTAAGCAAGAAACGGTCTTACGGCCAACACTTTCAAACAAAAAAGGAGAGTATCTATTATGAAAAAAGAGACAAGATTCTTAGCTGTATTATCCACCGCCGCAGTGATGGCTTTCGCAGCCCCGGTGTTCGGTACGGGTATGGCCGGCATCGTTTACGCACAGGAAAAAACCGGCTGGGTGGAGGAATCCGCCGGGGAATGGAAATATTATGATTCTGATGGATATATGCTGACAGATTCCTGGAAGAAGCAGGGGAATGACTGGTACTATTTAGATGAGGACGGCAGCGTGGCTGTCAGCCGCCAGGTGGACGAGTACTACGTGGATGAGAGCGGAAAGAGAGTTTCCGACACATGGCTTTCCGTGGACAACGACGAGTGGTTCGACGACGCTCCCATGAATTACTGGTTCTATTACGGCAAAAACGGCAAGATGGTGACCGACAAGTGGATGTCCATCGACGGCCAGTGGTATTACTTTGATGGAGAAGGCCACATGCTCACCGGCCTGCAGGAGGTAGGGGAAGCCACCTACTACTTCGGCGACGACGGCGCCCGCAAATACGGCTGGTTCCAGCTGGAGGAGACGGACGAGAGCCTGGACCGGGAATTCTCCTGGTTCTACTTTGACAAGTCCGGAAAAATGCTGGTGGACGAAACGGACAAAAAGATCGGCGACGCCTACTATACCTTTGCGGACGGCCGCATGCAGACCGGCTGGGTTCTCACAGATAAAGACGCTGCCAGAGAGGACAGCGCCGCCGGCTATCAGTACTACGGCGAGGACGGAAAGAGAGCTTCCGGCTGGCTCACCATCGTCGGCGTGGACGGCGTAGCCGGGGAGGACGAGGAGTTTTCCTTCTACTTCAAGAACGGAAAGCCCTACTGCGCGGAGACCGGCATCCAGGTATTTTCCGTAAACTCTAAAAAATACGGATTCAACACCAGAGGAGAAATGCAGACGGGACTTCAGACAGTGACCAGAGAGGACGGTTCCACCGGAACCTGCTACTTCGGCGAGGACGGCGTCATGAGAGTGGGCCGCCAGACCATCTACGACGAGGATCTGGGCGAGAACCAGGTGTGGTACTTCAGCACCGACGGCTCCAACAAGGGCATCGGCTACACCGGCATCCGGGACAACGTGATCTATGACGGCGGACTCCGTCTGGAGGCCGATGCGGACCTGCGCCTGGCCCCTGTCACCTTTGAGGACAAGCAGTACCTGGTAAATGTAAACGGCCAGATCCAGAAGGCCTCCTCCACCTCCCAGTCCAAGAAGAATCCGGACCTGGGCAAGGGCTTTAAGGATTACGAGGACTTAAACGATAAGATCTGGACCGTGGATACCCAGGGAATCATCCAGCAGTAACTCTTTTCTAAGCCATAATTTCATCCGTTCAACGCAAGCGGCTCCCCTCACGGGAAGCCGCTTTTTTCTCTGCTGATCTCTCATGCTACTCCGTTTGCCGCCGGATTTCCTCCCCGTCCTGATTCACCACATACCGGTCAATCAGGCGGTTGATCGTCTTTCTGATCTGTCGCACCGTCTCCATCAGCATTTCATTTTCCCTTTTTAATCTCTCATTTTCCTGCCTCAGTAAAACTACGGCATCCGTCTCACTCATGCCAGGAACCTCCCTTTTTTCTCAATTATTCTACCGCAATAAATAATAAGACGTTTCCAAATTTTTGCAAAGTAAAATCCGCCGCAGGGTTCGACAGATTTCGAGCTTTTTTTCAGGCCCCCGGTTGTCCGATTTTCGACTACGCACAAGATCTGCATTTTAAACGAAAATTCGACACAACACCTATGAAAGCTCTCAGAGAGCTTATGTCGAAAAGTTTTTCTGATTTTTCCTACAGCGCCGTCCCCTTTTTCGGCACCGACAGGCGGGACATATCCGCTCCCTCATGTTCCAGAAGCCAGATTTTCCTGCCAATTCCCCCGGCGTATCCCGTCAGGCTCCCGCCCGTCCCCACCACCCGGTGGCAGGGAATGATGATGGAAATGGGGTTGTGTCCCACAGCCCCTCCCACGGCCTGGGCAGACATGGACGGACGGCCCATTCCCTTCGCCGCCTCCCTGGCAATGGCACCGTAGGTGACCACCTCCCCGTAGGGAATTTCCTTCAGAATTTCCCAGATCCTCTTCCGAAATTCACTCCCCTCCGGGCGCAGGGGAAGCTCTGAAGGGTCGGGCCGTTCTCCGGCAAAGTACCGGTCCAGCCACTCTGCCGCCTGGTCAAACACCGGCAGATCCCTGCGCTCCTTTGCCGTCTCCGGCAGCGTACTTCCAAAATACTTCTGTCCCTCCATCCACAGTCCTGTGAGATGCTCTCCGTCGCCGGCCAGGGTCAGCCAGCCCACAGGGGATGGATAAACGGTATAGTAATCCATGAGAATTCCTCCTTTTTCTCCAACTGATTCTACCACAGAACACCCGCAAAGTCCCGCAGTTTTCAGACTCACAGTCAGGTCCCTTATTGTTCCAGAACTGTAATAAAGATGTAAACATTTGACACTGGAATATTTTCCGGCAGAATGCTACAATATAGAAAAAGGTGTAAAAGGAGAGATGCTTTGTGAAGAGGAAATTTACGGGATTTCTGCTCTTAGCTGTCTCCCTGTTTATCATGAATGCGTTCCCTGTCTTTGCCGGCACATGGATACAGGATGAAACTACTTCCAAATGGCATTACTACAGCGACAGCGGAACAGCTCTGACCGGATGGGTTCAGGACGACGACAAATGGTACTATCTGGACGCCTCCGGCACCATGAAAACAGGATGGATCAAGGTAGACGGTTCATGGTACTTCTGTTACGATGACGGTTCCATGGCCGCTGACACCTGGATCGACAACTACTATGTAAATCCCAGCGGAAAATGGACAAAGACGAGATAGTTCAGGCAGAATACAGGCCGCAGGATCATTCCACGAAGATGATCCTGCGGCCCTTTTCGTCCGGCGCTGCAATCCGCTCCATTGCCTGTCCGGCAGCGTTTTCTCTTATCCCATCCAATATCCTTATCCCGTCAGATCTCCGTCAGCTTCAGCAGCCGGTCCAGATCCCGGTAATCTTTTATGGTATGGGACGCGCCCCATGCCAGCAGCGTCTCCCGGTCCTGCATGGACTCCACGCCGATCACTCTGGCAGCTCCCGCCCGGCAGGCCGCCTCGATTCCCGACTTGGCATCCTCAAACACCACGCATTCCTCCGGCCGGATCCCCAGAAGCTCTGCCGCCTTCCAGTAAATATCCGGCTCCGGCTTTCCCTTCATAGTCCCGTCATTTAAGGCCACCCGCTCCAGGGAAAACCACCGGTCCAACCCCAGATGCTCAAAGAAGAAGCGGACATTCTTCTCCCCGGACGCTGTGGCGATGGTCATGGGAATCCCCTGCTTTTTCAGCTGGTCGAGAAATTCCGGCAGTCCCTCTTCCAGCCGGAAGCAGCTGCTTTCCAGGCAGAGATTCCGGTATTTCTGCTCTTTTTCCTCCGCCAGTTTCTCCATCTCCTCCGCCGTCAGATCCGGGGAGATGAAGTGGGCCAGGGTAAACTGATTGTTTCTCCCGTGGACAAACTCCTGAAACTCCTCATCTGTGACCGTTTTCCCGGTTTTCTCCTCCAGAAAGCTTCTCCAGGAAATATTCTGAAACTCCTCGTCAAAAAACATGGTTCCGTTGAAATCAAAGACCACTCCGCCCATAAAAAACCTCCTCCCGCAGTGCCTGCTCTCACACAAACCGGTTCTGCTGCGGACTGTACTCATAGTCAATCGCCCCGAGAGTCTTTTCGATCTCCTCCCGGCTCTCCCCCAACGCCCGGCACAGCTCATCCAGGCTGGGGTAATTGTCCCGCAGCTGGGTGTTTACATAACTTAACAGCATTACCGGATCTTTTGGCATTGCCATCTGACTCCCTCCTGTCCTATCCGTTATTTGGCAGGACGGCCGGGGCCGCCCCGCATTTCCACGGATCCATTATACCGGATCGGCGGACATTTTTCCAGTACAAGGAGAACCTCCTTCCGGCCGCCGGGGCCGGAGAACTTCCATGGGCTGCCCGCTGCCCGGCAAATGTCCGCTCATGCAGGCATGGCGGCCGCTTGCCGGGCGCACAAAAAACAGACGGGCGATTTCCGAGGAAACCGTCCGTCTGTTTTTCATCCATAATTATTCATTTAATAAAGCGGATACATAAATTCTGCTGTCACCGCACAGGAGACAATGGCCAGAATCATGTAGGGTATCGTAAACTTCAGCACCTTCACCGGGTTGTAGCCGCCGGCTGCAAATGCCACAGCCGCCTCTCCGGAACCGGAGGGGAATCCCACGGCGAACATGTTGGCCGTACCGATGATCAGAACCAGTCCTCTGGGGTCCCAGCCGCCGGCCAGAGCCACAGATGCAGCGATGGGGATCAGAACGGTCTGAGTCGCCATGTTGGAGATGAACGTGGTCATGATAACCGTAGCAGCAGAGAATACCAGCATTACGGTGAAGGATCCCGGATGGGCACCCAGAATATCCAGCACCAGATTTCCGATGGCATCTCCGGCTCCGGACTGTCCCAGAGCGTCCGCCACTACCAGCACGCCGGCGATCATCCATACCATATCAGAGGTCATGGACTTCACCGCCTCGTCCACCTTCAGAACTCCGCAGTAGATCAGCAGCAGAACGCCGATGCCGGGAGCCAGATACAGCAGAACGCCGGTCCATTTGTTGAGAATCATGAGCGCCATTACCAGAACAAATACGGCGTACACGATCATTTCCTGATTGTGGGGCAGGGTCTCCGTTTTCTTGGACTGCTTTAACGCAGACTGATCCACAACGCCCTCCTTGGGCATCAGCTTCCAGGCAAACAGGCAGTAAACGGTCAGCACAATCATGGACGGGATCGCGTAGATAAACGGATCCAGCATGGTCAGTGCATACTGGGGATCAGCGATGATTCCCTCATACAGACCATTTAAGGTTGCGAAGGTTGAAGCTCCCATTCCGATGGGGAAGCGGAACTTCCATGCGCACAGCACACCCAGAAGGGGAAGGATGATTCTCTTTGTGGTGATATCTCCCGTATTTCCCAGAGTGGTCAGGAACACCACCATGATGGTGAGCACTGCCGTGGAGGGAATAAACTGGGCTAAAATCGCTCCAACTATGTAGATTGTGAAAACCAGGAGAATTCCTCTCTTGTTCTTCATAATATCCATCAGGCTGCTGATCTTAGCCACCAGACTGGTCTTACCCAGTACGGCGCTCAACGCCAGCATGGGCGCGATCAGAACCACGATCTGGTTTCCGAAGCCGCTGAAGGCCGTCTTTACGTCAAAGATTCCCGCAGCTGCCAGGATGATACAGCAGGTCATGGTGGTAACGCCGAAAGGCACTTTGTGCCAGATGAACATAATCATCATAAACAGCGTGACCGCCAGTACAATATACATTTCCATTTATAATTCCTCCTAATCCGCAAAGGTCTTTCGTTCTTTATTTCATCAGAGATTTTACCTGTCTTACTCTCTCATCGATGAAGTCTGCCCAGATGGTGTCATCCAGATAAGGCTGGCTCTCATCGGTGTACTGTCCTGCCCGGTCCATGATCTCGATCTGATTGGGATGGCTGGGAAGAGCAATGTCCACATGGATTTTCTTTAACTTGTCCGCATCGCTGATGAAGCGGTCTCTTAAGTCGGGGGTCAGGTACTTGCTGGTGGAGTAGTAATCGTCGTTCATGGTGTTGGCTCCCACGCCGCCGTGCATTCCCACCACATAGGTCTCGCCGTTGGCCGGATTCTTCACATCCCACAGGAAGCTGGTGCAGCCGATGGTGTGTCCCGGCGTCAGGATGGTGCGGATGGAAATATTGCCCAGGGTGATGGGCTCATCGTCGGAATAGTACTTGTCCACCTCAAAGTACTGGGGATGGGAATCCGGATCCAGCACCAGAGTCTCCTCCGGACATGCCTTGTAAAATTCCGTATCCTCTTTGGACATATAGAGCTCTGCTCCCGTCAGCTTCTTCATAGCAGCAGCCGCTCCGCAGTGATCGAAGTGGGCATGGCTTAACAGAATCTTCTTGATATCCGTCATCTTGAATCCCAGCTGGCAGATGGAGTCCACCATGAGATACAGGCTCTCCGGAATTGCAGTGTCGATCAGGATCAGTCCGTCTCCTGTGTCGATAAGATAGCAGCCCACCCAGGTCTGCCCGGATACATACCAGGTCTGAGGAGCTACCTGAAACGGTTTTACCGCAATCTCCCAGGGCTCATAAGCCAGAGTTTTTACCGGATGCGGTGTCGGTTTTGTACAGCGAAATGCCATAATGTTTATCCCCTTTCATTTTTATTATTTTCTCATACTTTCTATCTATGTTTTTATTATAATTTGCCAAATATCTTATTTCAACTTATTGATTTTTATTTTTCTTCTTAATATAATTAAGTTGATTGTAATCAATGTTTGGAAAAGGCAGGAGAATACTATGGATTTGAGACAAATTGAAAATATTGTTGCCATTGAGCAGGAACAGAGCATATCGAAGGCCGCGGAAAGGCTGTTTCTCACCCAGTCCGCCTTAAACCAGCAGCTGCTGCGCCTGGAAAAAGAACTGGGCATCCAGCTCTTTGAGCGGAAAAAGCACGCCATGATCCCCACCTTTGCGGGAAAGGTTTACCTGGCCACCGCCCACCGCATGATTGATATGAAAAAAGAAACGTATAAAATCATCCACGACATCTCCAACGAAACCGCCGGGGAAATCTCGGTGGCGTACTCCCCGGAGCGGGGGTCCCTCCTGTTTTCCCACATTTATCCCACTTTCCGCCGCCGCTATCCCAACGTGACCTTCTCCATCCACGAAGCTCATGTCAAAAAGATGGAGACCATGCTGCTGCAGAAGGAGGTCACCCTGGCCTGCCTCACCTACTCCCAGGGATCCAAGCACGCCGCCATCGAATATGTGGACACCAAAAAAGAGCTGATGGTGCTGGGCCTGCCCGCCTCCCATCCTCTGGCCCACCTGGCCGGGGAGCGCAGCTGGGAAACCTTCCCGTCCATCGACCTGGCCCTGCTGAGAGACGAGGCATTCGCCCTTGTGGCTAAAACCACCAGGCTGCGGACCATGATCGACGACTCCTTCCGCGCCGCCGGCTTTCTCCCCAAAGTCCTGTTTGAGTCCTCCAGCACCGCCACAGTGGTGAACATGGTGAAAAACCAGGTCTGCCCCGCCTTTTTCCCCCAGTCCTACGTGGATCCGTCAGCCCCCATGGTCTACTTTACCACCAAACCCAAACAGTCCTGGGTCCAGACCATCGCCTATCTAAAAGGCGAGTACCTGACAAAACCGGAAAAATATTTTATCGAGCTGGTAAAACAGTACTCTGCCTCCCCATCGAACTGACAATGCGAACCGACAGCCCGGCTTATGGCGAAAAAAAGCGGAAAGGCACCTGAAATTTCGGTGTCTTTCCGCTTTTTTCATTCCCGGCCCATGATTCACAGCATGGCCCGCCCTCTGCAGTAAGTCTGGATCACATCGTAATTGTCCTCCAGCACCACCAGATCGGCGTCGCAGCCCGCCGCGATCCGCCCCTTCCTGTCATCCACCCGCAGGCATCTGGCCGGATTGATGGTGCAGGAATTGAGGGCCGCATCAAAGGGCACCATGGCGTCCTCCGCCAGGATCTTTAAGCCGCGGTTCATCCTCAGGGTGCTTCCCGCGATGGTGTTCGTGCCCTTCAGCCTTGCCAGGCCGTCCTCCCCGATCTCGATGTCGTGGCCGCCCAGCTGGTAGTTTCCTCCCGGCGGACAATGTTTCGCCCGCAGAGAATCGGTGATCATAATGCTGTAGTCTCGTCCCTTGATGGTAAAGAAATTGTTTAACGCCGCCAGATGGGAATGGCAGCCGTCGCAGATGATCTCCCCGTACACGTCCCGGATGCGGAAAGCCGCTCCCACCAGCCCGGGATTCCGGTGATGGTATCTGGTCATTCCGTTGTACACATGGGTCATGGACATGGCTCCGTTGGCAATGCCCATCACCGCGTCCTCATAGGTCGCCGCGGAGTGGCCCATGCTCACCACCACCCCATGGGTGGAGCAGTACCTGGTGAGGGCATGGTTCTCGTCGTGCTCCGGGGCCAGTGTAATATAGCGGATCCATCCCTTTGCCGCTTTCTGATATTCCTCAAACTGTTCCACCGTCGCCTTCGCGATGGCTTCCGGCGGCTGGGCTCCCTTGTATTCCATATCCAGATAAGGACCTTCAAAATGGATGCCCAGAATCTCCGCGCCCTCATATCCGTTTTCAATCACGTCTGCCACGTTGGCCACCGCCTTCGTCAGCACGTCGGGCATCTGAGTCACCGTCGTGGGCAGAATACCGGTTACCCCTTCCTCCGGAATCCTTCTCATCCAGTTTCTCAGTCCCTCCGGCTCCCCGTCGTTGGTGTCATAGCCGTAGGAGCCGTGGGTGTGCAGATCAATAAAGCCCGGCACAATCCGCTTCTCCCCGTAATCCGCGTCCGCTTCCCTTTCTCCGCACGGCCGGATCTCCGCAATTTTTCCATTTTCCGTCTCAATATCCGCCGGCACAAACTGTCCGGCAATCCATACCTTTCTGCTGCGTATGATCATTTCCGCTACCTCCTATGGAAACAGTATAGCCCCATCTTTCCGGAGACTCAAGGCTTTTCCGCCTCCTCCCCGGTAAATTTTCTTCCTAATTAAACGGCTGTCTCCTGCCGCATTTTTCCCAGGCCGGCGCTCTCCAGACTCTCCGCCATGATCTTAAGGTAATCCTTCAAAATGGGATTTCCATCCCCTATACGGTAATACACTCCGAAGGATACTTCCACCGTCCCTTCCAGGGCAAGCTTTGCCAGCGCCGGATTCTCCGGCAGAAACAGATCCGGCAGAAACGAAATCCCGTAGCCGGCCACCGTCAGGATAGCTGCCGTCTCCGGCGAATTGGCAATGTAAATATGGGACAGGGGCTTTTTCCCGATCAATTCTCCCTGAAGCCTGGCCACCGCCACAGGACTTCTCACCGGGCTGCTGAAAATCAGCTTCTCCTCCCCCAGATCGTCCAGGCAGATGGTCTTCTTCTCCGCCAGGCAGTGGCCGACGGGGCAGAGGCACACCACCGGCACCTTCACCAGCTCCCGGTATACCACCCCCTTCTTCTCCCCCTCTTCCTCCTTAAAATCCATAACCGCATCCAGCGTCTCCTCCTGGAGAAGTCTGCGCAGGACCGGAATCGGCTCCGTCTGAAACCGGGGGTGAACGGCGGGATGCAGCTGTCTCAGCCGTCTTAAGGCCGGCGGCAGCCCCATGAGATATGTGTGGCTCTGGCTTCCGATACGAAATTCCGTCAGTTCCTGCTGCTCCGGGTCTTCAAACCGCTTCTTGGCCCGCACTGCCGTCTCCAGAATGCTTCTGGCGTCGTTGATAAACAGATATCCGGAAGGGGTCAGCTCCACCAGCCGGGTGGTTCTCTTAAACAGCTTCACCTCCAGTTCCTCCTCCAGACTCCGGATCTGGTGGGTCACCGCCGGCTGGGTAATGTTTAACCGCTCCGCCGCCCTGGCAAAATTCAGAGTCTCCGCCACCGTCATAAAACAGGTCAGCTGAAATGTATTCATCTCTGTTTTTCCTCCATTTTCCCTCGATTAATAAAATTTCTTTATTAATAATAACATCTTTTGAATTCACTTTCCACTGTTTTTGCATATAATAAAGCTTAAGCCCGTAAATAGTTCGGGTGGTAACAGTTCAACCGGCGACATTTTCCGCCCCAACTGTTTACCGCCTGAATCTGCTGCAGATATTGGAAAGGAGTGTGTAAAACTGACATGACCGATGACCGCCTGATCAGCTTGCTGAAACAGGCCAATATTTTTCTGGATCAATACGAAAGAGAGGCCCTGCGCGGTTCCGAAATCACCCCCGCCCAGAGCCATATGCTGAACTATCTGCTGAAATTTCCGGAGCAGACGTACAGCGCTACCGACATCCGGCTGGACACCGGAGTCTCCAAAGCCGCCATCTCCAGTTCCCTGAAAGGGCTGAAGCAGAAAGGGTACATCACCATACGACAGGTGCCGGAGGACGAGCGGAAGAAAGAAATCCTCCTCACCCCGAAAGCCCTGGACATAAGGCGGCGGGTGGACGAACATATGCGCCGCCGCCGGGAATGTCTCTGCCGGGGCATCTCCCGGGAAGAGCTGGAAACCATGGAAGACGGCCTGGAAAAAATTGTAGACAACATGAAACAAGAACATATAAGGAGGAACTCATATGATACGAATACTGATGGGACAGATTAAACAGTACCGTCGGGTATCCATTCTGACTCCCGTATTTACCGCCCTGGAGGTGCTGATGGAGGTGCTCATTCCCTTTGTCACCGCCGCCATTATCGACAAAGGCATTGAAGCGGGAGACATGGGACAGATCTATTACTACGGAATCATTATGCTGGTCATGGCATTTCTCAGCCTGGCCTTCGGCGCCCTGGCCGGAAAATACGCGGCCGAGGCCTCATCCGGCTTTGCCTGCAACCTGCGGGAGGCCATGTATGAAAACATTCAGACATTTTCATTTTCCAACATTGACAAGTTCAGCACCGCCGGCCTGGTCACCCGTATGACCACGGACGTGACCAACATGCAGAACGCTTACCAGATGTGCCTGAGAATCGCGGTCCGCGCCCCTCTCATGTTCATCTGCAGCATGTTCATGTGCCTGTTCATCAACGCCCGGCTGAGTCTGATTTTCCTGGTGGCCATCGTGTTCCTGGGCATCGCTCTCTTCCTCATCATGGGAGGCGCCACCAAAATCTTCACCCAGGTATTTCGCAAATACGACGATTTAAACGCCAGCGTTCAGGAAAATGTCTCCGCCATCCGGGTGGTGAAAGCCTTCGTGCGGGAGGCATTTGAAAATGAGAAATTCGCCAAAGCCGCGGACAGTCTGTACCGCCTGTCGGTGAAGGCAGAGGGACGCCTTGCCTTAAATAACCCGGTGATGATGCTGGTCATTCACAGCTGCATGATCGCCCTGTCCTGGTTCGGCGCCCAGTTTATCGTGGTGGGCAGCCTGACCACCGGTGAGCTGACCTCCATGTTCAGCTACGTCATGAGCATGCTCATGTCCCTGATGATGCTGTCCATGGTGTTCGTCATGATCACCATGAGCGCCGCCAGCGGACGGCGTATTGTGGAAGTACTCACGGAGAAAGCCGACCTGACCAACCCGGAGCATCCGGTGGAGGTGGTCCCCGACGGCAGCATCGATTTCAACCACGTGAGCTTTTCCTATAAGCACGGAAGCGGAGAGGAAACACTCCACGACATTGACATTCACATTTCCTCCGGCGAAACAGTGGGCATCATCGGCGGAACCGGCTGCGGAAAATCCAGTCTGGTCAACTTGATCAGCCGGCTGTACGACGTCACTGAAGGCCAGGTTATGGTCGGCGGACGGGACGTCAGGGAGTACGATATGGAAGCCCTGAGAGATCAGGTTGCCGTAGTGCTGCAGAAAAACGTGCTGTTTTCCGGCACGATCCTGGATAACCTGCGCTGGGGCAAAGAGGACGCCACCCTGGAGGAGTGTGAGGAAGTGTGCCGTCAGGCCTGTGCCGATGAGTTTATCGAGCGCTTCCCCGACAAGTACGACACCTGGATTGAACAGGGAGGAACCAACGTGTCCGGCGGCCAGAAACAGCGGCTGTGCATCGCCAGGGCCCTGCTGAAAAAGCCGAAGGTGCTGATTCTGGACGATTCCACCAGCGCCGTGGACACCGCCACCGACGCGAAGATCCGGGCCGCTTTCGCCAAAAAGATCCCCGGCACCACAAAGATCATCATCGCCCAGCGTATCTCCAGCGTCAAGGACGCCGACCGGATCCTGGTGCTGGACGACGGGCAGGTGAGCGCCTTCGACACCCACGAAAACCTTCTGAAGACCAACGCCATCTATCAGGAAATCTATGAAACCCAGCAAAAGGGCGGCGGCGATTTCGACCAGGCCGTCCCGGAAGCCTGAAAGGAGAGTGACTGATTTATGAGAGAGACGAATACCAAAGCTCCCGCCTCCAGGGCAAGCATCAAGGAAATGTGCCATATGCTGGGGCGGGTGGTCCGCTACATCACCCAATACTATAAATGGTCCTTTTTGATTGTAATCCTGTGTATCCTGGGTTCTTCCCTGGTCACCCGGCGGGGCACTCTGTTTATGCAGACGCTGATCGACGACTACATCGTTCCCTTAACCCAGTCGGCCTCACCGGACTACGGTCCCCTGGCCCACGCCCTGTTCATCATGGCCTGCATTTACGCCGTGGGCATCGTCTGCTCCTACGCCTACAACCGGATCATGGTAAATATCAGCCAGGGCACCATGAGGAGGCTGAGAGATGAGCTGTTTTCCCATATGGAATCCCTGCCCATCCGCTACTTTGACACCCACGCCCACGGCGACATCATGTCCGTGTACACCAACGACGTGGATACCCTGCGCCAGGTAATCAGCCAGAGCATTCCCCAGGTGATCAACGCATCCGTCACCTTTGTGACCACCCTGTTCAGCATGATCATCCTGGATATTCCTCTGACCATTATCTGCCTGGTCATGGTGTGCCTGATGGTGTTTGTCACCTCCCGCCTCAGCGGAAAATCCGGTCTCTATTTCGCCAGACAGCAGAAAGACCTGGGAACGGTAAACGGCTACATCGAGGAGATGATGGAAGGCCAGAAGGTGGTCAAGGTCTTCTGCCATGAGGAGAAGAGCCTGGAGCAGTTCAAGGTTCTGAACCGCCAGCTCCGGGACAGCGCCTGCAACGCCAACAAATTCGCCAACATCATGATGCCTGTCAACGCCAACCTGGGAAATATCTGCTACGTGCTCTGCGCCGTGGTGGGCGCCGTTCTGGCACTGGGAGGCTTCTCCGGCCTGACTGTGGGCGGACTGGTTTCCTTCCTCATGCTGTGCAAGAGCTTCACCCAGCCGGTGACCCAGCTGAGCCAGCAGATGAACAGCATCGTCATGGCCACCGCCGGCGCGCAGCGTATCTTCGACATGATGGATGAGGAGCCTGAAACCGACAACGGCTATGTGGAACTGGTCAACGCCAGGGAGAACGCCGACGGCACCCTGACCGAGTGCAAAGAGCGCACCGGCGTCTGGGCCTGGAAGCACCCCCACTCCGCCGACGGCACCGTCACCTACACCAAGCTGGAAGGCGACGTGACCTTCAACGATGTGGACTTTGGATATGACGACAAGAAGATCGTCCTTCACAATATTAAGCTGTACGCCACTCCCGGCCAGAAGATCGCCTTCGTGGGAAGCACGGGAGCCGGAAAGACCACCATCACCAACCTGATCAACCGGTTTTACGACATCCAGGACGGCAAGATCCGCTACGACGGCATCAACATCAACAAAATCAAGAAAGCTGACCTGCGCCGCTCCCTGGGAATGGTACTTCAGGACACCCACCTGTTCACGGGAACCGTCATGGACAATATCCGCTACGGCCGCCTGGACGCCACCGACGAGGAGTGCATCGCCGCCGCCAAGCTGGCCAATGCCCACGGCTTTATCAAACGTCTGCCGGAAGGCTACAACACCATGCTCACCGGAGACGGCAGCAACTTAAGCCAGGGCCAGCGCCAGCTGCTGGCTATCGCCCGGGCCGCTGTGGCCGACCCGCCGGTGCTGATCCTGGATGAGGCCACTTCCTCCATCGACACCAGAACGGAAAAACTGGTGCAGGAGGGCATGGACCGGCTGATGAAAGGCCGCACCACCTTTGTCATCGCCCACCGTCTCTCCACCGTTCAGAACTCCGACTGCATCATGGTTCTGGAGCAGGGACGGATCATTGAGCGGGGCAGCCACGAACAGCTTATGGCTGAAAAGGGAAAATACTACCAGCTGTACACCGGCAACGCCATCAGCGCCTGATAGGAAAACAGCGGTCACAAAAAGGTCCTGTCTGCTCCGTCTTCTGCGGATGCAGGCAGGACCTTTTTTGCCGCCGTTTTAAGTTTTAATCGGTCTGTTTTGCAATCTCCATGCGCACGCTCTTTCCCTTGATTCTGGCGTGCTTCATCGCCTCCAGAACCTCGTCGGCGCAGTCTTCAGGAACCTCCACGAAGGTGTATTTGTCAAACATATCGATGCTTCCCACCAGTTTTCCCGGCATTCCCGATTCCCCGGCGATGGCTCCCAGCACATCTCCCGGCTTCACGCCCTGATTTTTTCCTACATTAATAAACAGGCGCACCATATCCTCCCGGTTCTCTCTCCGGCGGCCGCCGGCGCTGCGGCGTCCCCCGCGGCCGGTCTCGTCCCAGCCGGCGTCCTCTGTTCCGGATCCCCGTCTTCCCCGACGGCCTTTCGCCGGGCGGTCCAGATCCTCCAGATCTCTGGCCGTGCGGAAGTCGTCGATGGTGTCCTCCGCCTCGTCTCCCATGGCCATGCGCAGAAATGCAGCCGCCAGATCCATGGCCGTGTAATCTTCCTCCAGGATCTTTTTGCTGACGGCGTCGATCATCTCCGTCAGATCCTCTTTCTCAATGATCTCCGTCACCTGATCCAGCACCTTCTCCATGCGGATATCTGTGATATCGTCCAGGGACGGGATGGCCTGGGGAATGATCTTTGTCCTGCAGTACCGCTGGATCTCCCTCAGCTTGTACACCTCCCGGCCCACCACCAGGCTGAAGGCTCTTCCTTCTTTTCCCGCCCGGCCGGTACGCCCGATCCGGTGCACATAATACTCGTCATCCTGGGGAACGTCGTAGTTAAACACCGCTTCCACATTTCCCACGTCGATTCCCCTGGCTGCCACGTCCGTGGCCACCAGGATCTCCGTCCGGCCGGTGCGGAACCCGTTCATCACCTTGTCCCTCTGACTCTGCTTCAGATCTCCGTGCAGGCCCTCCGCGAAATATCCCCGGCCCTGAAGATCCTCCACCAGCTCATCCACCTGTTTTTTCGTGTTGCAGAACACGATGGACAGCTTGGGGGAGTACATGTCCAGCAGCCGGCACAGCACCTCCACCTTATTCTTCGGCTTCACATCATAGTAGTACTGGGTCACCTTCGGGACCGTCAGCTCCTTCTTTACCACTTTCACCACTTCCGGATCCTTCTGAAACCGTCTGGCAATATCCATGATCTCCTGGGGCATGGTGGCAGAGAACATGAGGGTCTGGCGCTCCTGGGGAAGCTGACTCAAAATCGTCTCCATATCCTCCAGAAATCCCATGTTCAGCATCTCATCCGCCTCGTCCAGTACCACGGTGTGGATCGCCGCCGTCTTTATGGTCTTCCTTCTCATATGATCCATCACCCGGCCCGGCGTGCCGATGACGATCTGGACGCCGTCCTTTAAGGAGCGGATCTGCTTGACGATCTCCTGGCCGCCGTACACCGGCAGCACCTTCACTCCGTGCATATATTTGGCCAGGCGCCGGATCTCCTCCGCCACCTGTATGGCCAGCTCTCTGGTGGGGCAGAGGACAATGGCCTGCAGTTTTCTGCTCTTCGGGTCCACCTTCTCCAGCAGGGGAATTCCAAAGGCGGCCGTCTTTCCCGTACCCGTCTGGGCCTGGCCGATAATGTCCTTCCCCTCCCGCTCCAGGGGGATTGCCCGGGCCTGAATGGGAGACGGCTCCTCAAAGCCCATGTCTCTCACCGCCCGCAGAATTTTATTATTCAGTTCCATCTCTTCAAATCGAATTGTCTCCATTCCCTGTTCCTTTCCGTCTGATCATCCCCGAACCTGTGGGGCTTACCGTGCGTATCGCGCAAAAAAGAGGCTCAGCCACGTTCAGGCTTTGCCTCCCTCGTTCGTACAGTTTAATACTATATCAGAGATTTTCCCGCCAGTCAAGGAAAAGGCACGCACCGGCCCCGGCAGCCATTGGCCGGGCTCCGCGCCGGCCGGAACTCATGCCGGCACCGGCAGAGCTCTCCGCAGGGCCTTTGCCAGCGCCGCAGCGCCGATACATTTTGCCACATCCATTGGAATGAAAGGAATCACTCCCTGAATCACCACCGCCGGCCAGGTCAGTCTCATGGAAATTTTCATCCACGCCCCGCCGAACAGGTAGATCACGGGAATTCCCACAACGATCAGAAACAGGGTCTGCTTTCCCATCCCCTTCACCTTCCGGCAGAACAGGGAGATCAGCACCGCCGCCGCCAGATAGCCGATGATATAGCCGCCGGTGGGCCCCAAAAGCTTCGCCGCTCCCCCGCCGCCTCCGGAAAACACCGGCGCCCCCGCCAGTCCCAGGCAGATCCACACCAGAAACACAATGGCCGTATCCGCCGGCGCCAGTATCATTCCGATCAGATTCACCACCATGGTCTGAGCCGTGATGCTCACCGCCGTAAACGGAAGGGGAATCACAATGTAGGAGGACACACACAGCACCGCCGTGAACAATCCCATCAACGTCAGTCTCTGGGCCGTCCACCTCTGCCCGCCGCTTCTCTTCTCCTGTACCAGTTCCATATCGCACCGCTCCTCTCTGTGTATGCCGTTCCGGCATCTCTGTCATATTCCAGAGTATACACGGCGCCCCTTCTATTGTCAACTTAATTTTAATTTAAAGTTGACAATCCACAGATTGAAAGCCTTCCCCCGCTTCCTCCGCCTCGGAAAATCTGTGTGCCGGCACCGCCCGGCCGGGCTGCCGCCGAAAAAATAAAAGGTGTTTCGACAGGCTTCATCAGCAGCCCGGAAACACCTTTCGAGACGAAATATTAGTAAAAATGTTAGTAAAGGGAGAACCGCCTGCGCAATTCTCCCCATAAAATCGAGATATTTTCAGCCAAATTACTTAAGGGTAACCTTAGCTCCCTCAGCCTCAAGCTTGGTCTTGATGTCCTCAGCCTCTTCCTTGGAAACTGCAGTCTTAACTGCCTTCGGAGCGCTGTCAACTACGTCCTTAGCCTCCTTCAGACCAAGACCGGTTACTTCACGAACAACCTTGATAACCTTAACCTTGTTCGGGCCAACGTCGGTCAGCTCAACGTCGAACTCAGTCTTCTCTTCCTCAGCTGCGCCGCCTGCTGCTGCACCTGCTGCTACCACAACACCAGCTGCTGCGGATACGCCGAACTCTTCCTCGCAAGCCTTTACTAACTCATTTAACTCTAATACGGATAATTCCTTGATAGCTTCGATAAACTCTGCAGTTGTTAACTTTGCCATTTTAATTTCCTCCTGTTTTTCATCTTTTCAATAAAATTCTACGCCGCCTGTGACGGCCTGTTTTCATTACGCCTCTGCCTTCTCAGCGATCTGATTAAGCACACGGGCGAAGTTGGCGATCGGAGACTGCATGCTTCCCAGCAATCTTCCCAGAAGAATCTCTCTGGACGGGATGGTTGCGATCACCTGGATTCCCTTCTCATCGTAGTAAGTACCCTCTACTACGCCTGCCTTTAACTCCAGCTTGTCCGCAGTCTTCGCGAAGTCAGCCAGAATTCTCGCCGGAGCGGTTGCGTCTGTCTTGGACACAGCCAGAGCGGTCGGTCCTTCCAGATGGGGCACCAGAGCCTCAAATTCCGTTCCCTTCACAGCAAAGCGAATCATGGTGTTCTTGTATACCTTGTAGGAAACATCAGATTCTCTCAGCTTCTTACGCAGCTGTGTGTCCTGCTCCACGGTCAGACCGCGGTAGTCCACAACTACGGCAGATGCAGCGCCGTTTAAAAGCTCGGAAATTTCTGCTACGATCGGCTGCTTTAATTCTACTTTTGCCATTGTGGTTTACCTCCTGTTAGATTTAAAAGAGTATCACCTGCGAAAAATAAGCCTTTCTGTCCAAGACAGAAAGGCTCTACAAATTCTCTCTATGAGCTTTGTATGTTCCTCGGTAGGCGGTCATACCTTATGCCTTGCGGCGCCTACTGTCTTCGGCAGTCAATACTGATATAAAATATCACAGATGCCGAAAAAAGTCAACGGGTTTCAGAAATTTTTTCTGTCTCCGTCCGGCCGCTGCCAGCTCCGTCTCCAGGATCCGCGCCGCCGGACGCCTCCATCATTTCAGAATCCCCGGATCCGGCCGTCTCCCGGGTACTGCCGGCCGCCCCGCCGGACGTTTCCTTTCCAGTCCCGCCGGCCTGGGTTTCCTCCGCCCGCTCACTCTCCAAAGCCGTGGTCTCCTGCTGCCCGGTCTCCTCCGCCGGCCTCTGAGCCCCGGCGGAACTCTCCGTCTCCCGATCCGGGGCAGAACTCTCCCCTGCCCCGTTTCCTGAAGGCGCTGTTCCATTGGAGGCTGACGGCTGAGCGGACTGGGATGTGCTCTCCGGCGATGACGTGCCCTCCGACGGCAGCCCGCCATCCGGCGGCAGTGTGCCCTCCGGCCGGGAACTGCTCTCCGTCTCCGCCGCGCTCTCCTCCGCCGTCTCCTCCTCTTTTTCGGCCTCCTGTTCCGGAACCTGGAACGGGCCGGTCACTGCCCGGAGCCGTTCGCTGTCCCGTCTCGTCAGACCGCCCACAGTGAAGTAGTAGGTCTCTCCCTCCGTCAGTCCTTCCGCCCGGATCCGGCAGAAATCCGCTCCGGTCTCAAGAATATATGCGGGACAATATTCTCCGTCCCGGTCCTGCACGCTCACAGTGGGGCTTCGCCACCGCACCTGAGTTTTAAAATACGCGCAGATCTCTCCATCCTCATACACCACATAATCCAGGCGGATCCTGCTCTCGCTCTCATCCTCCTGCCAGGTGGGGAACATTTCCTCCCGCACCGGGGAAGAGCTGCTCTCCGAGCCGCTTTCTTCCGTCCCTTCCGTCTCGGCCCCGGCGGACGATTCCGTCTCCAGAGCATCCGGGGAGCTCTCTTCCCCGGACGGGCTCTCCCCCGCGGCAGCCGTCTCTCCCAGGCCGTCCCCTCCGGGCGCAGTCTCCTCCGTCACCGGCAGCCGGAGGCCGGGAGTCTCCTCCGCCACCTCCCTGGCGATCTCCTCCATGGTCATGGCGGACAGGCGGGGCAGATCCTCCTCATCCAGGGCCGGGCTCTGATCCACCAGCTCATCCAGGAAATAGGCCTTTCCATAGGAAATGCCGTACTGATCCGCCATCTCCCGCACGTCATCCCGGACCACCGCCTGCTGGTCGTAGACGATAGCCGCCGCCTGATTCTCCTCCAGGCTCTTTTCCACATCCGCCACCACCTGGCTGCGCAGCACGGCAGTCCGGGATACGCTGTCTCCCATCACCGTCACCAGAATCGTGCTGTCCAGCTCCTCCAGATATCCGTTGGACACCATGGATCCCACAATGGCGTTCACCGCCACATTCAGCTCCACTCCTTTTAAGTCCATCCCCTGGAGAATGGTTCTGGCGTCCTCATTTAAGGCATCCGCCTTCAGCACCCGTTCCTTCCGGTTGATGGAGAGTTCCACGCTGGGGTTTACGTCCAGTCCCACGATGGAGTCCACCAGGCTGTTGCGGTACAGGTTATAACCTCCGCTGCCCACTGCCGCCGCCAAAAAACAGGCGGCTGCCGTTCCCCACAGCCGCGCCCGTCTCCGGCGCAGGTCCGTCAGCCGCTCCGCATGAATCTCCTGAGGAGTTGTCAGATCGATCCGGTCCAGGACATCCGGCGTCAGCCGGTCCACTGCCGACTTTATATGCTGTTCAATTTCCTGCCGTTTCAGCCTGATCACTCCCTTCCAAGATATTCTTCCAGCTTCTTCATGGCCCTGCGGTATTTGGACAGAACAGTGGCCAGGGGCATCTGAAGACTGGCCGCAATCTCCCTGTGCTTCATCCCCGCCGACGCGTGGAGGATCACGATCTGACGCTCATCCTCCTTTAAAACCTCCAGGGCAGCCATCAGGGCCATGCGGTCCGCCACATTTTCGATCTGACGGCACAGCTCTCCCATTTCCGTCTGATTCAAATCGTCCAGCCCCACATCCGCCTCATGCTTCCGGTCCCGGAATCTCATATAGCAGAGATTTCTGGCAATGGTAAAGATCCAGGCCAGCGGTTTTCCCTGCCCCACATACCCGGAGGCTGAAGTCCATACCTTCAGATAAGTCTCCTGGAGGATCTCCTCCGCGTCGCTGGGATTCTTCACAATGGACAGTATGAAGCTGTAGACTGTTCTGTCTGTATTCTGATACAGCTGCCGGAAAGCTTCCCTGTCACCGGTTCCCACCTGCTTCAGAAGGGTCTCATCGCTGACCCCTTTTCCGCTCTCCCCCACAGCCGCCGTCATACCAAAAAGCAGCATGTATGATTTGTCCTTTCATTTTGTTAATGCAGAAACCGGCCGAATTATTGCATCCAGTTATTTCCAGCCGCCGGCAAAATCTTGGATCTGCGCTCTCATTCCTCCGCGCAGTAGCTGTTCTCCACGGTGATCACGCAGGTGCTGTTGCGGATCTTTTCCCTGATTCCGCTGGCCACCTGCTCCTTTACCTGGCTCTTCATCTGAGGCGTGTAGTCCCTGGGAACCACCAGGTCAAAAATCAGGTTCACCTGCTCCTTGCCGTCCACAATCCGGAAGTCGTGAAGGGAAAGACGGGAATCCACCTGATCCAGCACCTCCCCGGCAATCTTCCGGTAATTGTCCACCTTTGCGTTTTTCGTCTCAATGGGATCCATGTGGATCACCAGGAACAGATGAAGCTTGCGCACCGCGTCCCGCTCCACCCGGTCGATAATCTCATGGGACGTCTCAATATCCACGTCGCTGGGCACTTCCGCGTGAATAGACGCCATACTTCTCCCCGGCCCGTAATTGTGGACGATCAGATCGTGGCTTCCCACAATTCCGTCATAGCTCTCCACAAACTGGGTAATCTCCCGGTATACTTCCGGATCAATGGCCTCCCCGATCAGAGGCGCCAGCGTATCCTTCGCAATATTCACACCGGCAATCATAACCACCACAGACACTGCCAGACCAACAATTCCATCCACATTGACATTGAAAATTCCAAAAATCAGCATGGAAACAATGGTAGCGGTAGTGGCCGCCACATCTCCCAGGGAATCCGCGGCTGTGGCCATCATCACCTTGGAATCGATCCGCTTTCCCAGCTTCCGGTTGAATATCCCCATCCAGAGCTTTACTCCCACAGACAGAACCAGAATTCCCACGGACAGCCACTGAAATACCATGGGCTCCGGATTCCGGATCTTCCCGAAGGAAGTCTTAAACAAGGAAAATCCCACCTCGATGACCAGAAAGGCCACAATAAACGCCGATATGTACTCAATTCTTCCATGACCAAAGGGATGCTCCTCATCCGCCGGCTTCTCCGCCATCTTCACTCCCACAATACTGATAATGGAGGAAGCGGCATCGGACAGGTTGTTGAACGCGTCCGCCATAACGGAAATACTGTTTACCAGCAGCCCGGTGAGCAGCTTCACCGTAAACAGCAGCAGATTGCAGCAGATTCCCACCATACCGGCCAGAGAGCCGTATCTGGTACGCACCTCCACATCCTGGATGTTCTGATAATCCTTTACAAAATGCCTGATCAAAAATTCTGTCATGACTGACACCTCCTGCTTTTGTCTTTCTGTCCCCCAGCTGTTTTCTCCCAATTTCCATAATCCACCCGCACCAGGCACAGGCCTTCCGGCGGAGCGGTAAACCCGGCTGCCTGCCGGTCCTTCGCCTCCAGCACATCCGCCATGGACTCAGGCGTCCTCTTTCCCTCTCCCACTTCCATGAGAGTGCCGGTCAGAATCCTGACCATGTGATAGAGGAATCCGTCCCCGTAAAACTCCAGGATCAGTTCCTCCCCCTCCTCTTTAATCTGTACTGAATACAGGGTGCGGACTGTGGATTTCTTCATCCGGCGGTTCCCGCAGAAACTCTTAAAATCCCTGGTCCCTATGAGAAATTCCGCCGCGCGCCTCATGGCCTCCGCGTCCAGCCTCCGGCCAAACCCGTACAGATACTTTCTCTCAAACACCGGCCGCTTCGCCCCCGTCCATATCCTGTAACGATACAGCTTCGCCGAGGCATTCAGCCGGCTGTGGAATTTTTCCTCCGCTTCCCGGGCCTCCACAATGCGGATATCCTCCGGCAGGTACGTGTTCAGGTAATTCTTCACGTCCTCCGGGGAAAAATGTTCCGGAACCCGGAAGTTGGCCGTCTGTCCCTCCGCGTGAACCCCGGCGTCCGTGCGCCCCGCTCCGCTGACCTCCGTGGGGTGGCCGGTCATGCGCTCCAGCACCGCCTCCATCCTTCCCTGAATGGTCCGCTCTGTATTTCCCTGCTTCTGCCAGCCGTCATACCGGCTGCCGTCGTACTCCAGTGTCACTTTTATGTTTCTCATGATTTCCCCTCTTGATGCGCAGAAAACCTAATGAAGCCTGAAAGCTATCATTAGGTTTTGCTGTTTTTTCTTAAATATTCAATATATTATAGTACAAACGGAGCCAGATTACAAGGCTTTGCCGCTTTGATTTTAGACTACCTGGTGCTTGGCCACATACACCGGGAAGGTGTCCGTTCCCTTGACTTCCTTGCCTTCCGTGATCACCACGTTTTTATCGGTAACCAGATACTCCACGTTGGCGCCGGCCTCGATCACCGTATCCTGCATGAGCACGCAGTTTTTCACCTTCGCGCCCTTAGCCACCTTCACGCCGCGGAACAGAACGCTGTTCTCCACTTCTCCCTCGATCACACAGCCGTCGGCAGCCATAATGTTCTCCACCTTCGCTCCTGTGATGTAGCGGGTGGGGTTGTCGTCACGGATCTTGGTGTAAATGGGGCTGGGGGAGAAGAGAGCATTCAAGTTCTCGTCGTTCAGCAGTCTCATATTCTCATCAAAATATCCCTTCAGTCCGGTGATCTGGGCGATGTATCCGTCGTAGCGGAAGCCCTGTACATTCAGCTTATCCAGCTGGCGCAGCAGGATATCTCTCTCAAAGTTCACATAGCCGTGGGTGTAGGCGTAGCTGATCTGCTGGATCAGGAACTCCCTCTCCACAACGTAAATATTCAGGCCGAAATTGGTCTCGCCGCACTCCTTGGAATTGATCTCCATGCCGGTGATTCTTCCCTCGTCGCTGAGGGCAAAGGTGTAGTAGAGATCCTGGCTCTCCTCCCTGGCCGCCATGGCCGCCGCGGGAAGCTCCTCCTTGGTGTAGGCCGCCGTGATATCCGCTCCGCTCTTTCTGTGAGCCTCGATCATGGCGCTGAAATCAAAGTTTCCGGCAATGTCCGCGTCGGACATCACCACATATTTCTCTTTCTGAGAACGGAGGAAATCCAGCACCGTCACCAGGGCCTCGATTCTTCCGTTGTAAACCTTAATGGATTTTTCCGCGTAGGGCGGGAAAATATTCAGTCCGCCGTTCTTGCGGGTCAGGTCCCACTCACGGCCGGATCCCAGATGATCCATAAGAGAGTGGTAATTCTTGCGGACTACGATGGCAACATTGCCGATGCCGCTGTTTACCATACTGGAGAGTACAAAGTCGATCATGCGGTAACGTCCGGCAAAAGGAATGGAAGCCATCAGACGCTCGCCCACCAACTCCGGCACCAGAGAATCATGACTGTTGGGGAAAATAATCCCCAGCGCTTCTACATTGGAATTTACCATTGTTCTTCACCACCCTTTACATTATTGCTGACCATGGCGTTGGGGCCAATCTTTGCGTTATCTCCAATATATACGTCGGATCCGATGGTTGCCACGCCCTTCTCGTCCTCTGTGGGCATCGCTCCAACCACGGCGTTCTCGCCGATCACCACGTTCTCAGCCACGATGCAGTGCTGCACCACAGCTCCCGATTTGATAATGGTTCCGCCCATCACCACTGCGTCCTCCACCACAGCTCCCGGCTCTACCTGCACGCCGGCAAACAGGATGGAATGCTTCACCGTACCGGACACCACGCAGCCGTCGGTGATCATGGAGTTCTCCACCACCGCGCCTTTCTTGATTCTGTGGCCGGTCATACCGCTGTTGCGGCTGTAGATCTTCCAGTTCTCGTCGAACAGGTTGATTCCGCTGTGCTCCGGATCCAGCACCTCCATATTGGCTTCCCAGAGAGAGGAGATCGTTCCCACATCTTTCCAGTATCCGTTGAAATGATAAGCGTACATATTCCGCCCGTCGCGGAGCAGATTGGGGATGATATTGTTGCCGAAATCATTCTCAGACTCCGGATCCGCCTCATCCTCCACCAGATATTTTTTCAGAATATCCCAGTTGAAAATATAGATTCCCATGGAAGCCAGGTTGGACTTGGGATTCTTCGGCTTCTCCTGGAACTCGGTGATCTTGTCGTTCTCATCGGTAACCATCAGGCCGAAGCGGGAAGCCTCCTCCCACGGCACCTCCATGACGGCCACGCTGAATTCCGCTCCTTTTTCCTTGTGGAAACGGAGGAAATCGCTGTAATCCTGCTTGCAGATCTGATCTCCGGAGAGAATGATCACGTACTGGGGATTATAGCGCTCAATAAATGGAATATTCTGATAAATTGCATTGGCTGTTCCCTTGTACCAGTCGGAACCGGATGCCTTCTGATAGGGCGGGAGCACATGAACTCCGCCGTGAAGACGGTCCAGATCCCAGGGCTGTCCGTTGCCGATATACTCGTTAAGCACCATGGGCTGATACTGGGTCAGAATTCCCACCGTATCAATTCCCGAATTTACGCAGTTAGACAGCGGAAAATCGATGATCCGGTATTTTCCGCCAAAAGGAACTGCTGGTTTTGCCAGCTTCTGGGTCAGGGCATACAGACGCGATCCCTGGCCGCCGGCAAGAAGCATTGCTATCATTTCTTTCGCCATACTCTCTCCTCCTAGTTACATACATCTTCAATATATGAATTGCATCATATGTGAAATTGTACCACAAAACCCGTGAAAAATGTAGTCTTTTCTGTGCCTTTCCACTACATTTTTACAAACATTTCACAGGCTCTTCCCGCTCCCGTTTTTCCCAATGTTAAATCTATGTAAAATCTATGTTAAATGAATGAGAACTATATTGTTATAAAGAAAAAATTCTTTTACAATAAAAGGTGGAAGCATATTAACGCTACTTTAAGAAAATGAAGGGGAATACTATGAAAACAACAGACATTCTAAATCTTCTGGGCGGACTTGCGCTTTTCCTCTATGGAATGCAGATGATGAGCAACGGTCTGGAAGCCGCCGCAGGAAAGAAAATGCAGAAAATTCTGGAACGGCTCACTTCCAACCGCTTCATCGGAGTCCTGGTGGGCGCCGGCATCACGGCCCTGATCCAGTCCTCCTCCGCCACCACCGTCATGGTCGTGGGCTTTGTAAACTCCGGCATGATGACCCTGCAGCAGGCAGTGTGGATCATCATGGGCGCCAACATCGGCACCACCATCACCGGACAGCTGGTCGCTCTTGATATCGGAGCTCTGGCTCCGCTCATCGCCTTTGTGGGCGTGGCCATCGCCATGTTCGTGAAGAAAAAACAGGTGCAGTACTGGGCCCACATCATTGCCGGTCTGGGCATCCTGTTTATCGGCATGAACCTCATGAGCGACTCCATGATGCCTCTGCGGGATTCACCGACCTTCGTCAGCATGGTGTCCAACTTCTCCAACCCGCTGATCGGAATTCTGGTGGGCGCCGGCTTTACGGCCCTGATCCAGTCCTCCTCCGCTTCTGTGGGAATCCTTCAGGCCCTGGCCAACAGCGGCATCGTAGCCCTGCCCACCGCCGTGTACGTGCTGTTCGGACAGAATATCGGAACCTGTATCACCGCCGTGCTGGCCGCCATCGGAACCAGCCGCAGCGCAAAGCGGACCACTGTGATCCATCTGATGTTCAATATCATCGGAACCTGTATCTTCACTGTTGTCTGCATGACCACACCGCTGACTACCATCGTGGCGTCCTGGACTCCCACCAACCCGGCGGGACAGATCGCCAACATGCACACCCTGTTCAACATTGTGACCACCATTATCCTGCTGCCGTTTGGAACCCAGCTGGCTGCCATTGCCACTAAGATTCTGCCGGAGCGGGCTTCCGAGAAAGAGGTTGGCTTCCATCTGAAGTACATCAACGCCATCCCGGAAAACCGTTCCCGTGACGTGCAGGTGGGATCCACCGCCATCGCCATCCACAACATTGCCAGCGAGCTTTCCCGCATGGCCGGCATGGTAGCGGAAAACATCCAGGAGAGCTTCGAGGCCGTTCAGGGCGCAACCTCCAAAAATCTGGAATCTGTCACCCAGCGGGAAGAATATGTGGATTATTTAAACAAAGAAATCTCCAGCTATATTTCCACCTTTATGAGTCAGGAGGAAAATCCCAGGGACACCGCTGCCATCAACGCCTATTACAAAATCTGCAGCAACCTGGAGCGGATCGGCGACCACGCCATGAACATCTGCGAATACAGCAAGCGGCTGGACGACCAGAAGCTGTCCTTCTCCGACATGGCAGTTGTGGAAATTGAATCCATGAGAAAGGCCTGTCTGGAGGCCATAGATTACTTCCGAACCATGCAGCCCTTCTCCCAGGACGATCTGGCAAAGGTTTCCGCCCTGGAGGAAAAAATCGACGACATGACCGATTCCTACCGGGATAACCAGATCTCCAGAATGAAGGTGAAGGAGTGCTCCCATGAGACCAGCATTCTCTATTCTGAAATGCTCACGGACTTTGAGCGCATCGGCGACCACGCCTTAAATATCGGCGAGGCACTGGCAAGCATGTAAATTTTCAAACTTATCATAGGAAAATTTATTTATAGAGGAAAGCCCTGCAGGCGGTTTTCCCCTACGAAAAAAGCTGACCGGCGGCCGGTCAGCTTTTTTCATGTTTATATCCATCTCACCTGTATTTACAGGTATCTTCCCGTACAGCTCTCCGGGCTGTTTCGGATCTCCTCCGGCGTTCCGGCAGCCACGATCCGGCCCCCGGCCTCTCCTCCTCCCGGTCCCATGTCGATAATGTAATCTCCATTGCGGATCACGTCCAGATCATGTTCAATCACAATAACTGTGGCTCCCTTGTCAATCAGCGTCTGAAATACTCCCAGCAGAGTCCTCACGTCCAGCGGGTGCAAACCGATGGTGGGCTCATCAAAAATAAACACAGAATCCTCCTGGGCCCTTCCCATCTCGCTGGCCAGCTTCAACCTCTGGGCCTCTCCCCCGGAAAGGCTGGGAGTCTCCTCCCCCAAAGTCAGGTATCCCAATCCCAGATCTTTCAGCACCTGAAGCCGCTGATGGACCACCTTCAGCTCCTCGCAGGCTTCCAGAGCCTGATTTACATCCATGGCCATAAGCTCCGGCAGAGTATGGGATCGGCCTGATTTCGCCACATACCGGATCTTTTCCGCATCTCTCCCATAGCGGGAACCGCGGCACTCCGGACAGGGGATCTCCACATCCGGCAGAAACTGTACATCCAGACTGATGACCCCGGTGCCGTCGCACACCGGGCACCGCAGTTTTCCCGTATTGTAGGAGAAATCCCCCGCCTTCCAGCCCTGTTCCCTGGCATCTTTGGTCTTCGCAAACACCTTTCTCAGCTCGTCATGGACGTTGGCATAGGTAGCCACCGTGGATCTGACATTGATGCCGATGGGAGTGGCGTCAATGAGCTTTACCTGGCGGATCCCCGGCGCTTCCGCCGCCAGCACATGGGCCGGCAGCTTCTCTCCCCGGATCGCCGCTTCCAGCCCCGGAATCAGGCTCTCCAGGATCAGAGTAGTTTTTCCGGAACCGGAAACCCCGGTCACCACCGTCAGCCTTCCTTTGGGAATCTCTGCCTGAAGGGGCTTTACCGTATGGATCGGCCCCGTGGACAGGCGGATCCGGCCTAGGTCAAACATTTCTTCCGCTGACGCCCTGTCCCTCACATGGATGTCGGCGCTTCCTCCCAGGAAGGGACCCACCTTCGACCGGGGATCTTTCGCGATCTGGGAAACCGTTCCCTCCGCGATCACCCGGCCGCCGTCCGCTCCGGCTCCCGGCCCCATCTCAATGATCCAGTCCGCCTTCGACAGGATCTGGGTGTCGTGATCCACCAGAACCACGGAATTTCCATCGGCGATCAGATCGTCCATGACGCCGGTCAGGCCTTCAATGTTGGAAGGATGCAGGCCGATGGACGGCTCGTCCAGCACATAGAGCACCCCGGTGGTCCGGTTTCTGACTGCTCTGGCCAGCTGCATTCTCTGCCGTTCGCCCGTGGACAGGGTGGATGCCGCCCGGTCCAGGGTCAGATACCCCAGCCCCAGATCCATCAGCCGCTTTGCCGCCGACTGAAAGGAGTCGCAGATGCTCTCCGCCATGGGCACCATCTCCTCCGGCAGGGAGGCGGGCACTCCCCGGACCCACTCCACCAGATCTGACAGGGTCATCCGGCAGGCCTCATCCAGGGAAATCCCCCTCACCTTCGGGGCCCTCGCCGCCTCCGACAGCCTGGTTCCCCCGCAGTCCGGGCAGATTTCCTGCTTTAAAAATTTCTCCACCCGCTTCATACCCTTTTCGTCCTTCACCTTCGCCAGGGCATTTTCCACCGTGTAGACCGCGTTGAAATAGGTGAAATCCAGCTCTCCCGCCTGGTTAGAGCTCTTCGCCTTATACAGAATGTGTTTTTTCACCGCCGGCCCGTTGTAGACAATGTCCTTCTCCTCATCCGTAAGCTCCCGGAAGGGCACGTCCGTCCGCACCCCCATGGCCCGGCACACATCCGTCATCAGAGACCACATCAGGGAATTCCACGGGGCCACCGCCCCCTGGTCAATGGTCAGAGAATCGTCCGGCACCAGAGTGGAGCGGTCCACAGTCTGCACCATTCCCGTGCCGCCGCAGGTGCGGCAGGCTCCCTGGCTGTTAAAAGCCAGTTCCTCCGCAGACGGAGCGTAAAACCTGGCTCCGCACTCCGGACAGACCAGCTCCTGCCCCGCCGCCACCGCCAGAGTGGGAGCCAGATAGTGGCCGTTGGGACACCGGTGGCTGGCCAGCCGGGAAAACATCAGCCGGAGGCTGTTTAAAAGCTCCGTCCCCGTTCCAAAGGTGCTGCGGATTCCCGGCACTCCCGGCCGCTGATGAAGGGCCAGAGCCGCCGGCACGTAGAGCACCTGATCCACCTGGGCTTTGGCCGCCTGGGTCATCCGCCTTCTGGTGTAGGTGGAGAGAGACTCCAGATACCGCCTGGATCCTTCCGCATACAGCACTCCCAGGGCCAGGGAAGATTTTCCCGACCCGGATACCCCCGCAATCCCCACAATCTGATTTAAGGGGACATCCACATCTATATTCTTCAGGTTATGGACTTTCGCCCCGCGAATTATGATCTTGTCTTTCATACCGTCTGTCTCCTTTCCGCTTCTTCCATTATAAAAATTCTCCGGGCAAAAAGCCAGCCTGATTTCTCTTTTCTATGGTTTTATTGGAGGTCCTATGATATATTCTTTTTAGAAAGATTTGATATTTGCGAACATTCGCGAAGAGGAGGGATTTTTATGGAACGGCAGATTCTGCTGCTGGGGGACCCGCGTCTCTACGAGGTTTCCGAGGAAGTTACCAGGGAAGAGCTGGAAGAACTCCGCCCCGTCATCACAGATATGTTTGACTGCATCAAAGGCATCCGCCGGGATTACGGTTTCGGGCGGGCTATCGCGGCCCCGCAGATCGGAGTAAAGAAACGGCTGATATGTATTCTCACCGATAAGCCCTACGTGATCATCAATCCGGAACTGGAGTTTGTGGGCGATGAAATGATGGAGCTCATGGATGACTGCATGTCCTTCCCGAAACTGCTCGTGCGGGTGCGCCGTTACCGCCACTGCATTCTGCGCTGTCTGGACGAGAACTGGACGCCCCGTAAGATGCAGATGGATGACGATATGGCGGAACTGATTCAGCACGAGTACGATCATCTGGACGGCATTCTGGCCACCATGCGGGCCATTGACAATAAGTCCTTTGTGATGAAACGGTAAACCAGAAAGCGGAGGATTCAGCCAATGAGATTAAAAAACATTCTGATTGTTGTAAAAGACATTGAACAGTCAAAAAAATTTTACCACGACCTGTTCGGTCTGGATACGATCCTTGACAGCGACGGCAATATGATTCTGACTGAGGGCCTTGTGCTGCAGGATGAAAAAATCTGGAAGACATTTCTGGGAAAGGAAATCATCCCGGAAAGCAATTCCTGCGAACTGTATTTTGAGGAGCGGGATATCGAAGCGTTCGCAGAAAAGCTGGAGAAATTATATCCCTCCATTCAATACGTCAACCGTCTTATGACCCACAGCTGGGGACAGAAGGTCATTCGCTTTTACGATCTGGACGGCAATCTCATCGAAGTGGGAACACCTATGTAAGGACAGTCTCCATCCGCAGACCAGCAACCGCTTCCCGCTTCCGAAATCAAAAGGAGGTACGGAAATGAAGAAAATTCCCTTAAGACAAGTGCGCATCATCAGCTGGACGCTGTATGCCCTGGCCATCCTGCTTATACTGCTGGGATGGCTGCTGCGGCTGTTCTGGCTGATCGCCGCCGCTCTTGTGGTAATGGTGGCAGCCATTGTTTTTCTCGCCATTTTTAACCGCTGTCCCCGCTGCGGCCGCTTCTTAGGACACGCCGGAGAGGCTGCGTTTTGCCCACACTGCGGGGAGCGGCTGGATGGGTAGTTGTCATTGATGAAACAGAATATCAGAATCCCCACAGGAGAAGGAACCATCATGGCGAAAGTATTTTTGATATGCGGAAAAATCTGCAGCGGTAAAAGCACCTATGCCAGAAAACTGATGGAAAACCGCCAAGCCGTGTTGCTTTCCGCAGATGAAATTATGCTTGCACTTTTCGGCCAGGATGCAGGAAAAAATCATGATCGTTATATGAAAAAACTGCAAAAATATCTTTATCAGAAGTCACTGGAAATCGCTGCATCCGGCATAAATGTAGTTTTAGATTTTGGCTTCTGGACAAAAAAAGAGAGGAACGCCGTCAGAGAATTTTTTCAGACCAAAAATATTTCTTTTGAACTGCATTATCTCGACATCACTTATACAGAGTGGAAAAAGCGCCTGGCAAAAAGAAATCTGGATATTTTGCAAAAGAAATCAAATGCTTACTTTGTAGATGAAGGCTTGGAAAAGAAATGTGAAGAACTATTTGAACCGCCAGAGCCGGAAGAGATAGATAAATGGATCGAAGTATAATTCCTTAACATAATCAGCCACAATTTGCTTCGAGGCTATTATTTGGACGAAGAATTTATCCATAACGGTTGAGACCCTATGTTGCCGTTTCAAAAAGCTCATGCTATAATGCAAGTACGGAAAGTCAGAACACATGAAAGGCGGCCTACCCTCCTATGATCGGAGGGGCTAACCCTCCAGACGAAAGAAAGGAGGGCGAAGCCAATGATTACATATCCTGATTTGATTCAGTTTTGTACATTCATTGTTGCCATTGTTGCTCTTGTGGGGTTGTGTTACACAATCTTTCGAGAAGGAAAATAGCCGCCACTATTCGCAGTAGTGACGGCTTGTGTTATATAGTCGCTAAACTATTCTGTCATATCGAGCGTGGACTCCCCGTACCCTGCGTTGGCCGCCATCACCAAATCG
>NBJMR02800__coassemble_1293_pt1 | contig 110707 bp, 99 predicted proteins | sample NBJMR02800__metabat2_low_PE_040 | metagenome-assembled genome bin NBJMR02800 | reverse complement strand
TTTTTATCCCAGGAGGATCATCGGGTTCAACCAGCTGATCACCGGACCGGACCAGGAACGCACCCAGGAATTTTCCATCGTCACAAAAACGCCCTGTACTCTCTACCGCTTCACCGCGGATACTTTCCAGAACCTGCTCCGGCACAACCAGGAATTCAACTCCTTTCTGATGAAAACCCTGGCAGATAATTATTATGAAGTTCTGGTTCATTTTCATCGGAGAATGGAGGAGTCCGCAGTGGCCGGATTATGCCGTCTTCTTTTAAATGTGGCCCGGCCGGTGGATGGCCAGCTGATCGTTCCCAAATTCTTCACTTACGCGGAACTGGCCAAATATCTGGGAACCCACTCGGTCACTGTGTCCCGGATCATGGCGAAGATGAAGCAGAAGGGCTATATGGCAAAAGACCGGAGAGGCATTATCATCAAAAGTCCGGAATCCATCCGTCAGTTTCTGACAGGGGATCAGGACTTCGATTACTGAAAAATCAAAAAACTTAACCTTTGTTATGGTATTTTTCACTGCGATTTACTATAATATAAGAAAATAGGGCTTTTTCTGCCCGTTTAAGAGGAGGAATCTACTTATGAGCATGGGACAAGCAACGAAAATATACGCCAAGGATAACGAGAAGCTGGCGCTGACTGTGACGAAAGGCCACTTCTCTTCCGACCGTTTTCACGTAAATTATTACATCGACATGACCACTCTTAAAATGCGTCAGGCTAACGCCGAGGCAGTGGCAAAAGCCATGGTGAAAAAATACGTCAACCGCATTGAGCTGTCCAAATCCTTTGGAATCAGCGATGAGCTGCTCCAGCAGTCCAAGGCTTTCGCCACCAAGAGGACCATCGACACCATCATCTGCATGGACGGATGCGAGGTGATCGGCGCCTACGTGGCCCAGCAGCTTTCCAGCGCCGGCTTCAATACCACCAACATTCACAAGACCAGCTACGTGATCAGCCCGGAGTTTGACTCCGCCGGCCAGATGGTTGTCCGGGAAAATATCAAACCCATGATCAAGGACAAGCACGTTCTGGTGGTTCTGGCCAGCGCCATGTCCGGCCACACCATTGAGAAGAGCCTTCGCTGCATCGAGTCCTACGGCGGAATTGTGGAGGGCATCTCCGTAATCTTCGGCGTGGTCAGCGAGATTGAGGGACACCCGGTGAACGCTGTATTCAGCGTGGAAGATCTTCCGGACTTCCGTCTCTCCGATCCCCACGACTGCCCCGACTGCAAGAATCACGTCAAACTGGACGCCATCGTGAACAGCTACGGCTATACCCCTCTCGACTGACAGCCGTCAGGAATGACAGGATAACAGAAAAAGCCTTCGGTTCCTCCCACAGAAGGGATACCGAAGGCTTTTTGCATGGGGACAGGTTCAGCATTGGGGCAGGTTTCCTCTCCCGCCCCTGCCGGTTTCCGGTCTGGCAGCTACAGCTTCGCGAATTTTTCCGCGATGGCCGTGAGAAGCTCCGCCGTCTTCTCCAGGGACCGAATGCTGATGAACTCGTATTTTCCGTGGCAGTTCTCCCCGCCGGTGCACAGGTTGGGGCAGGGAAGTCCCATGTAGGAGAGACGGCTGCCATCGGTGCCTCCCCGGATGGGCACGATGCAGGGAGTGATCTCCAGTTCTTCCATGGCCTCCTTCGCCAGATCGATGAGGTACATGTGGGGCTCGATCTTTTCCTTCATATTGTAATAGCTGTCCTTTAACTCCAGGCGGACGGTGCCCTCTCCGTACTTTTCATTCATGTAGGAGGCGGCACGGCTCATGTATTCCTTTTTCGCCTCAAATTTTTCCCGGTCGTGGTCCCGGACAATGTAGTCCAGCATGGCGTCCTCCACTTCGCCTTTCATGTGGTTCAGATGGTAGAAGCCCTCATATCCTTCCGTAAACGCGGGATTTTCCGCCGGGGGAAGCATGGAATGAAATTCCATGGCCAGAAGGGAGGCGTTTCTCATCTTTCCCTTGGCAGAGCCTGGGTGAATGCTGGATCCCTTAAAATAAACCCGGGCGGAAGCCGCGTTGAAATTCTCGTATTCCAGCTCCCCCAGGGGGCCTCCGTCCACCGTGTAGGCCACATCGGCGCCAAATCCCTTCACATCAAACAGATCAGCTCCCCGGCCCACTTCCTCGTCCGGCGTGAATCCGATCTTAATGGTTCCGTGGGGAACCTCCGGATGGGTCAGGAAGTATTCCGCCATGGCCATGATCTCTGCGATTCCCGCCTTGTCGTCCGCTCCCAGCAGGGTGGTTCCGTCGGTGACGATCAGATCCTCTCCCCGGTAAGACGAAAGCTGGGGGAACTCCTCCGGCCGCATCACCACGTTTTCTTCCTCATTGAGGACGATGGGGCCTCCGTCGTAATTTTTTACCACCCGGGGCCGCACGTTGGCGCCGGACACCACCGGGGCCGTGTCCATATGGGCGATAAATCCCAGAACCGGCACCTTCCGGTCTGTGTTTGCGGGGATAGTTCCGTAGACGTAGCAGTGGTCGTCCACTCTCCCGTCCTCAATTCCCATGGCCTTCATTTCCCGGACCAGCTCCTCTGCCAGCTCAAACTGCTTCGCCGTGCTGGGAATCAGCTCCTGGTCCTCCTCCGATCGGGTATCATAAGTTACATACTTTAAAAATTTTTCTGCAGCGCTCATGGCACAGCTCCTTTCTTCCGGTTTCGGCCGCCGTCCGGCCGCCCGGATCTGTTGTTCTAATCTCGCTCGTCCAAATCTTTCTGAATTCCTTCCAGATAGTGGACCAGCATATCCCTGTGGGAGCGGATGCGGTAGGACTTGTCCACCTCGTCGTAGGTGAAGCTTTTTCTGCCCCCCTCTTCCATTCTGGTCCAGAACCGGTAAATGTGGGAAAAAGGCATGTAATAAATCTCATCCAGCTTCGTGTAGTAGATGATCAGGAATGCGATGCCTCCCTGAGCTTCAAATTCCTTCATAAACGCGATCTGATGGGGATGGACGTTCTGAAGGGGGAAGGTGGTCTCCGCGCACTCCTTCGCGTCAAAGCACACCGGAATGCCCTGAACCGTTCCGATATAGTCCACCGTGCTCTTCTGCCCGAAATAGGCCAGGGTGATGTGGCGGTTTTTCTTGTCGATCTCAATGGGGGTGATGGGGGTGGGGATCTTCTGAATCAGCGCCAGATGCTTTTCCCGGTAACTGTCGTTGGTGTGGTTGATCAGCTCCTCCAGGGTGGACCCCCGCAGCCCCCTGGTATTCCAGGTACCCATTACAGCTTCTCCCCCGCCATTACCCGCTCAAAATCCTTCGGCAGAGGCGCTGTGAAGGAGCGGCCCGCCAGGCCGGCGCAGGGCTCCGGCACCGCATCCGGCATCACCAGCTTCCAGGAATGAAGCAGCTGGGTGGACACTCCGTACTTCTGGCGGATCTCCCGGTTCAGGGCCGGATCTCCGTACTTGGGATCTCCCAGAATGGGGCGGCCGATGGAGGCCAGATGGGCCCGGATCTGATGGGAGCGGCCGGTGATCAGAGTGACCTGAAGCCTGGTGTACGCGCTTCCCACGGAGAGGGGAATGTACTCCGTCTCAATGGCCTGGCTGTCCGGCACCGGATCTTTGAACACGGAAACCTGATTTGCAGCCGGGTTCTTCCGCAGATAGCCCCGGATCCGGCAGGGCGTCTCCACCCGTCCCTTCACGATGCACTGATAGTACTTGTGCAGGCTTCTGTCCTTCAGCACAGCCCCCATGGCCTGCAGCCCGCCCAGAGTCTTGCCGGCGATGACGATGCCGCTGGTGTTCCGGTCCAGCCGGTTGCAGACGGAGGGGCGGAAGGTCTTTAAATCTTCCTCCGTCATCGCCCCCGTCTCCAGCAGATAAGCGGTAATATACTCCACCAGAGACACATCCGACTCCGCCGCCTTCTGGGAGAGCATGCCGCAGGGCTTATTGATCAGAAGAATGTTTTCATCCTCATAGATCACGTCCAGGGACGTTTTTTTCACCGGCTGAACCGGCACACTGGAAAACCGGCCGATGGTCTCATCTGAGAGGAAGAGACGGATCTGATCTCCCTCCTCCAGCTTTTCCGAGCCGTCGCACCGTCTGCCGTTCAGAGTAATGTTCTTTTTCCGGATCATCTTGTAGATAAATCCTTTTCCCGCCAGGTTCAGGTATTTGGCCAGCATCTTGTCCAGTCTCTGGCCGGCCTCCCTTTCGGTCACTGTCAGTAGTTTCATTCTCTCTCCTCCTCTCCCGTCCGCTACATGGAAAGCTGCTTCAGCAGTTCCAGCGTATATTGCGTACTTCCGTCATCCTCATATTCCGACGCCGGCTTTAAGCTCTCCAGCCTCTGGAAAAACGCCTTCTCCTCCTGGATCATCCGCACATGGGGATCCAGATGGTGGGCGGCGAACATGTCGTTTAAAAATTTCTCCGCCTTTTTGGCGTCCACCTTCCGGGAGGTGCAGTAGAGATACACTCCGGTGGGATGGACTGCCGCCGCGTCCACCGGCATGATCGCCTCCTTCGAGGTGAGAATCAGGTCGTAGAGCACCGGAAATTTGCTCTCGTAGACCTGAACCCGCTCCAGAAAGGACCGGGGCGGCGTCTTATATCTCCAGGCCGCCAGCAGGGGGGACGCCACGTTGGCAGTGGGCAGAACCGACAGAATAGCCATGACCGTCAGCACATTTTTTACCGCCTGGCTGTCTGTAAACTGCCTGGCTCCCAGCTGGACCAGGATCATCACCGCCCCGAACAGCACCTCCCCAACCTGAACTTTCCTGCGGTATTCCCGGTACCCGTACTCTCCTTTTTTTCGTCTGTGTCCCATTTTCTTCATGTCTCCTTACAGATGTTCCATAATGCTAAGCAGCAGGCTGTGGGGAAGAATCTTGGGCAGGAGAAAGAACGCTTTCATCAGCGGCCCGTACACCGACACCGTCTTCCCCATCACGCTCTCCCGCAGGGCCAGGGCCGCCACCTTCTCCGGCCTTGCCATGACAAGGCGTTTGTAAAGGGGGATGGTGCCGGTGGTCTCCGCAATATCAAAAAATTCTGTCTTCACCGGTCCCGGGCACACGGCGGTGACGCAGATGCCCCGGGGTTTTAACTCGCTGTTCAGCGCCCGGCTGTAGCTCAGCACAAAGGATTTTGTGGCCGCGTAGACCGCAAACCCCGGCTGGGGGAGGAATGCCGCCGCTGAGGCAAACTGGATGATCCTTCCGTTTTTGGCCATGTAGGGGAGAACCAGGCGGGTGACGGCGCAGAGTGCCTGACAGTTCAAGGCCACCATTCCCGTCTCCTCCTCCAGGCTGAGCTGCTCCACCGGCCCGATCTTTCCGTAGCCGGAGGCATTTACCAGAAATACCACCTCCGGTTTTTCTTTGCGCAGTTCACTCTCCAGAATCTCAAGGGAAGATTTCTCTGTCAGATCCAGGGGAAGAATCCGCACCGGAACTGTCATCTCTTCGGCCAGTGCTTTCAGCCTCTCCTCCCTTCTGGCGATGATCCAGATCTCCTTTAAGGCTCCAAACCGGTCTCCCAGCTGCCTGGCCATCTCCCGGCCCAGGCCGGAGGAAGCTCCCGTTACCACTGCTATTTTCATATTTCAAGACACTCCTTTACTTTTTTACCTTCTTGTGTACGTTGCGGATCGTCTTTTTCTTTGGACGGGGCCCGGACGGCCGGGAACCTTTTTGCTGCCCCGCTCTCTGCCCCGGCTTCTCCTCCGGTTTTCTCGGACGGATCAGGCACTCTTTTCCGTAGCCGATCAGGTCCGTCCGTCCCGCCCGGTGAAGAGCTTCCCGGACCAGATCGTAATTTTTCGGGTTCCGGTACTGGATCAGGGCGCGCTGCATGGCCTTCTCATGGGGATTGGTGGGCACGTACACCGGTTCCATGGTCCTGGGATCCAGGCCTGTGTAGTACATACAGGTGGAAATGGTGGATGGGGTGGGATAAAAATCCTGCACCTGCTCCGGCATATAGCCCAGATCCCGGAGGTACTCCGCCAGCTCAATGGCCTCCTTTAAGGTGGAACCGGGATGGGAGGACATGAGATAGGGAACCAGATACTGCTTCAGTCCCAGCTTCTCGTTCATCCGGTTGTACTCGTCCACAAACTGGCGGTACACCCGGTTTTCCGGCTTGCCCATCTTTGACAGAACGGCGTCAGCCACGTGCTCCGGCGCCACCTTCAGCTGCCCGCTCACATGGTACTGGCACAGCTCTCTCAAAAACTGACGGCTCTTGTCTGCCAGCAGATAGTCGAACCGGATTCCGGACCGGATAAATACCTTTTTCACCTTCGGCAGCTCCCGCAGTTTTTTTAACAGGATCACGTAGTCTGTGTGGTCGGCGTTCAGATTTCTGCAGGGTTTCGGATAGAGACACTGCTTATGGGGACAGGCCCCCTTTGTCATCTGCTTCTCGCAGGCCGGGAAACGGAAATTGGCGGTGGGGCCGCCAACGTCGTGGATATAGCCCTTAAAGTCCGGCTCCTCCGTCAGAAGCTTCGCCTCCTCCACCAGAGATTCGTGGCTTCTCGCCTGGATGATCCTGCCCTGGTGGAAGGTGAGGGCGCAGAAACTGCAGGCCCCGAAACAGCCCCGGTTGCTGATCAGGCTGAATTTCACCTCCCGGATGGCAGGGATCCCGCCCGCCTCCTCGTAGGAAGGATGGTAGTTCCTCATATAGGGGAGGGCGTACACCTCATCCATCTCCTCCATGGTCAGAGGCTTCGCCGGGGGATTCTGCACCACATATCCCCGCTCATAGGGCTCCACCAGACGCTTTCCGGAAAAGGGATCGGTGTTGGAATACTGAACGTAAAAGCTCTCCGCGTAGCGGCGCTTGTCCCGGCGGATCTCCTCGAAGGCGGGAAGCATCTCATAGTCGTAGACGCTCTCCAGGGATTTCGTCTTGTAGACAGTCCCGTCAATGAAGGTGATGTCCTTCACGTCGATGCCTGCGTTTAAGGCGTCGGCGATCTCCACGATGGAATGTTCTCCCATGCCGTAGGAGATCAGATCCGCCTGGGAGTCCAGGAGGATGGACCGCTTTACCTTGTTGGACCAGTAGTCGTAATGGCCCAGGCGGCGGAGACTGGCCTCAATTCCCCCGATGATCACCGGCACGTCCGGATAAGTGCGGCGGATCAGATTGCCGTAGACCACCGTAGCATAATCCGGCCTTTTTCCCATGACGCCGCCGGGGGTGTAGGCGTCCTGACTTCTTCTCTTTTTGGATACGGAATAGTGGTTGACCATGGAGTCCATGTTGCCGCCGGACACCAGAAAGCCCAGGCGGGGCCGGCCGAGAACGTCGATGCTTCCCGGGTCCTTCCAGTCCGGCTGGGCGATGATCCCCACCCGGTATCCTCTGGACTCCAGCAGGCGGCTGATGATGGCCGCGCCGAAGGATGGGTGGTCCACGTAGGCATCTCCGCTCACATAGACAAAGTCACACTGATCCCAGCCTCTTTTCTCCATATCCTCCCGGCTCACCGGCAGATAATCGTGTATCATGAATCCACTCCTCTTCTCTCTAAATCTTTTTCCTGGCGCACCAGGTCGGAAAAGCTGTGAATGTGGCAGTCCGCCAGCCGCCGCTTCTCTCCGTCCATATGGGCGGAGGCGGGATCGTCCACGGCCACCACAAACATTCCCGCCGCTTTTCCCGCCTGAATCCCGGCGGGCACATCCTCAAATACGGCGCAGTCTGCCGGTCCTACCCCCAGATCGGAAGCCACCTTCAGATAGATATCCGGGGCCGGTTTCCCCGCCGCCACCTCGCAGGCGGTGGTCACCTGGTCAAAGTAATCTCCGATGGATAAGGAGTCCAGCACTGCGTCCACCATGGCCCGGCCGTTGCTGGTGGCGATTCCCATGCGGACGCCTCTGGAACGGGCCCAGTCCAGGAACTGTCTGGCTCCCTCTTTTAAAGGCACTTCCTTTTTGTACTTTTCCAGGGACATGTCCACCCAGTCCGCCTTGATGGCCTCCACTGAGCGGTCCAGCCCGAAGCGCTCCTTAAAATAGACAGCCGTCTCCGTAAAACTCATGCCCTCCACCGTCCTCTGCAGATCCTCCGGGCACTTCACGCCGAAACGGCCCAGATATTCAATATCAATGGCCTTCCACATCCACATGGAATCCACCAGGGTGCCGTCCAGATCAAACAGGAATGCTTTTTTATGTCTCAGTTTCTCCATTGTCCTCATATCTGTCTCAGTTCCTCCAGTTCCTGCTGTGTCAATGGCCGGTACTGCCCCGGCTCCAGGCTTTCATCCAGCTTCAGACTGCCCATGGAAAGCCGTTTCAGATAGGTCACCCGGCATCCCACAGCCTCCATCATCCGCTTCACCTGATGGAATTTTCCCTCCCTCAGGGTAAGAAGAGCTTCTCCGCCGGCAAGGGGCTCAAGATCTGCCGGCATGGTCCTGGTCCCGTCCTCCAGCACCAGTCCTTCCCCGAACCGGCGGACGCTGTCCCTGGGAAGATCGCCGCTGTAGCGGACAAAATAGATCTTGTCCACGTGTCGTTTCGGGGAGAGAAGGCGGTGGGCCAGATCTCCGTCGTTGGTAATGAGAAGCAGTCCCTCCGTGTCCAGATCCAGACGCCCCACCGGAAAGAGATCCTTTCGCTTTCTCTCCTCAATCAGGCTGACCACCGTGGGGTAGCGGCCGTCCTCCGTGGCGGAGACCGTCCCCGCCGGTTTATTTAACATATAGTACTCCGCCGCCTGATAGGTGATCTCTCTCCCGTCCACCGTCACTTTCTGGATTCCCGGCACAATCTTTCCGTCCGTCTTCCTGACAACGACACCGTCCACGGCAATCCGCCCTTTTTTGGCAGCCTCTTTCGCCTGGGCCCTGGTAAACCCGGTCATCTCCGTCAGAAAACGGTCCAGCCGTATGGGCTTTTCTGTCATATGAATCTCCTTTCCCTACTGCCAGCGCCAGCCGGGGTAATATTTGTTCTTCAGCGTTCGTCCGTTTCCTCTGGCCCATCCCAGGGGGAAGCCGCAGACTCCCACCAGCACCCAGCCTTTTCCGTCCGGCTCCCCGTCTGTCAGTGCCAGGGTTTCTCCCTTTAAATACCGCAGCACCCGGTCATCCTCCCGGTCCAGATTCAGCATCTGAAAGGCGCCCCGGGACGGCCCGGCGGCTTCCTTCCAGGAAAGAGCCATGGCCAGCGCCTGGGACGGCTCCAGCCGCCCCCTTTTCACCTCTCCCAGAAGAAGGCCGGTGCGCAGAAATCGAAGCCCCATCCCCTCCGGAAACCCTTCCGGCAGCAGATAGAGACAGCCTTCCTTCTCATACAGCCGCCGTTTCTGATCTGCCAGACCGTCTCTGCCCGGATCTCCCGCGGCAGCCCCCAGAGCGGAGAGCACTCCATCCAAAAGCTGTTCCGACGCCGGCTCCAGTTTCAGACGGGAACCGGCGGGGCCGCTCCCGCTATTCCGGAAGCGCTCCCCCTTCCCATTTCCCTCTTTTTTCCGGATCATGGCCACAAAATGGCCTTCTCCATGGACCCGGTGGGGAAAGAGCCTGAGACAGCCTGTCAGGCCGAAGCCTCCCACGGCTCCCGGAAACAGAGGGATGGGAACCAGCTCCAGATCCTGGCGCTCCCGCAGCAGGTCCTCCACTGCCCCTTCATCCTCCATTCTGGAGAAGGTACAGGTGGAATACACCATCACGCCGCCGGGGCGAAGAAGATCCGCGGCCTGTCCCAGGATCTCCCGCTGGATGGGAGCATAGTAGTCCGGCCCCCGCATCTCCCAGTCCTTTACCATTCCCTCATCCCTGCGGAACATTCCCTCCCCGGAACAGGGGGCATCCACCAGGATCTTGTCAAAATATTCCGGCATCTTCGCGGCCAGTTTTTCCGGCGTCTCCGCCGTGACGCAGAAATTGGGAATACCGAAGAGTTCCAGATTTTTTAGAAGAGCCTTCGCCCTGGAGATGCTGATGTCGTTTGCCAGGAGAAATCCCCTTCCCCGCAGCCTGGCCCCCAGCTCCGTGCTCTTTCCTCCCGGAGCGGCGCACAGATCCAGCACCCGGTCTCCCGGCTCCACAGGAAGAACCGCCGCCGGCGTCATGGCGCTGGGCTCCTGAATATAGTAGAGACCAGCATAGTAAAAGGGATCCCTGGCCGGGCGTTCCTCCCGGCTGATATACCGGCCGTTGCCCGCCCAGGGCACCGGCTCCTGGGAAAAGGGGGAGATCCGGTCCCACTCCCCGGCCGTCAGCTTCCAGGTGTTGACGCGGATTCCCGCGTATCCCGGCTCCTCCAGGCTCTTCTCATAGGCGGGATACTCCTCCCCCAGCAGCCCTTTCATCCCCTCCAAAAATCCGGAGGGCAGTCCTTCCTTTGTCATTTCTTTCTCCTTCTGTTCTGTTTTTACCTATTCTAGCATATTTTTTCCGGCATGAATACCCGGTATTTCAGGTGAAGTTGGCTTTCAGCCTTCTCTTCTCCAGATACCGGAGCACCCAGTAAGGGTTGACGCTCAGCTCCTCATAATTATCTGTCTTCAGGTAAATGCCCACATGGAGGTGGACCGGGAAGTTTCCCACCGTCCCTTCCTGCGCCCCGTAGCCGCTGTCTCCCATAAATCCCAGCAGCTCCCCGGGGCGGACCTCGTCCCCCTCCTTCCAGTCCCGGCTGTAGCTGTACAGATGGGCATAGTAGAGATAGGCGCCGGAGCGGGAGCGGACGCCGATGCGCCAGCCTCCCTGTTCCAGCCAACCCACCTTCTCCACCGTTCCTCCGCTCATGCTCACCACCGGGTAGAACCCCCGGGGCATCCCATCCCCCATCACGTCGCAGCCCTCATGTCTCCGGTCTCCTCCGTAGGTTCTCCCGTCTCCCCAGCTGTCTTCATAGGAGATGTCCGGCGCGCCGGCTGCCTGGTTGATCGGTATGGGAAAATACTCCAGATCCCCAAAAATCATCTCATAGGCGTCCTTCAGCTTTTCATATTCCGCCGGTTTCGCCGCCTTCAGCCTCCGGCTGTCACAGCTTAAGCTGTCAATGTTTCTCAGATCATAGCTGTTCTCCACCATCAGAGCGGTGAGCGCATCCAGATCCAGCTCATCCTCCCCGCAGACCAGCTCTCCCAGCTCCATAGCCCGGAAGGCCTCCGTCTCCCAGGTCAGGCTGTCCAGCTGATAGTAGGTGGGATTGTTGTACAGGTAATCCACCATGGATGCCTGAAACGCCGCCAGCAGGAGCAGGAAAATGAGAATCATAGATCATGGCCCCCTTCATATAATTTACAAATAAACTCTATTCCGGTAGCCATGAAAAAATCCGTGTTTCCTGTGGCAGTTCTCCTTCTTCTGCTGTGGCAGCCGTCCATCTCCCTGGAGGGGGCGAAGGACGGCCTGAACCTGTGGGCCTGCGTCGTCCTCCCCACCCTTCTTCCCTTTATGCTCTGCTCCACCGCCGTGGTATCCTCCGGCGGGATTCCCCTGCTCACCGCCCCGTTTAAGCCCTTCCTCTCCCGGATTCTGGGACTTTCCCCCGCAGGCTGCTACGTATTTCTCGCCGGCCTTCTCTGCGGTTACCCCATGGGAGCGAAAACCTGCGCCGATTTTCTGGCCGGGGGAATGATCTCAGAAGGTGAAGCCCGCCGTCTTCTGGCTTTCAGCAACCACCCCAGCCCCATGTTCCTGCTGGGATACGTGATGGCCGGCATGGAGGATGTCTGCCCCGCTCCCCTGTTTCTGGCAGCCATCTATCTTCCCATCCTCCCCCTGGCCTTCCTGTCCGCCGCGGCCTACGGCTCCGGGCCGGAACCTTCCCCGCAGGAGTGCCGTCAGCCCTCCTCCGTCGGCGGTTTCTCCTTTGACCGGGACTTCATGGGCTGTCTGGAGTCCATGGTGCGCATCGGCGGCTACATCCTGGCGTTTTCCATTCTGGCGGCCTACATCCGCCGCCTTTCTCCTCTCCCGGCACCGTGGAATGCCTGCCTGCTGGGAGTGACAGAGATCACCACCGGCGTCCACGCCATAAAGCTCTCCCTGACAGGCCCCGCCCTGGCAGGGGCCCTGGCCTTCTGCGCCTCCTTCGGCGGCCTCTCCGGCGTCTTTCAGACCAAAAGCGTGCTGGAGCTGCCCCGGGAAAACGCGAAAAAAAATGCCGGACTGTCTATCCGGCATTATGTACTGTGGAAAGTGATCCATGGAGGACTATCCTGCCTGCTGCTTACTGTTCTCCTTCTTCTCCTTCCGGCTCCTGGGGCTGCTCCCCGTCTCCGCTGACAATGCTTCCCGCCAGCTCATTCCGGTTGGAAGAGATCACATCATAGTTGGACTGCATGGACTGCATAAAGGAGTCAAAACGGCTCTGAGCGCTCTCCATGGAACTGGAGATAATGGTCTGAAGATTTCCCAGCATCTCGTCCGTATACTGGATCGCTCCGCTGCGCACCTCGTCCGCCTCGGCCACCGCCCGGTTGACGATCTCCTCCGCCTGGGCCTGAGCCTGCTCCACCACCTCGTTGGCCTGGGCATATGCCCGCTGCATGATCTCGTGCTCGCTCACCAGCTCGTCCGTCTGGGCCGTTGCCTGAGCCAGAATGGCCTGAGCCTGGGCCTGAGCGTCTGAGATAATGGCGTCCTGGTTGCTGATGATCTTCTGATACCGTTTCACCTCATCGGGGATGCGCAGTCTCAGCTCTCCCAGAAGATCCTGGATCTCATCCTTGTTCACAATGATCTCCGTGTTGGAAAAAGCTTTGAACTTGCACTCCTCAATATATTCATCAATTTCATTGATTAACTGTTCAATCCTGCTGCTCATAATCCGTTTTCCTACCCTTTCTTATCTAAACTTTTCACTTTCTCCTGCACCAGTCTGGCAATCTGCGCCGGAAGAAAGGCAGAAATATCTCCTCCGTACACAGCGATTTCCTTTACCATGCTGGAGCTGAGATACGAATACTTCAGGCTTGTGGTCAGAAACAGCGTGTCGATCTCCGGGGCCATCACCCGGTTGGTCTGGGACAGCTGCAGCTCGTATTCAAAATCCGTGATGGCTCGAAGCCCGCGGACAATGACCTTCGCCCCGTTCTCCCTGGCAAAATCTATGGTCAGGCCGTCAAAGGCCTTCACCTCCACGTTTTCCAGATGAGATGTAACGCTTTTTAACATATTAACACGTTCTTCCACAGAAAACAACGGAGTTTTTTTTCGATTATTTAAAACTCCCACGATCACCCGGTCCATAATCTGGGCAGTCCGCTCAATAATATCCAGATGTCCCAGAGTCACCGGATCGAAGCTGCCGGGGTAAATAGCCGTTGCCATGTTCCATTTCTCTCCTTTGTATACAAAAAATTTTCCTCCGGCGTTTTTCCGCCGGAAGGCGCTCCGCCCTGCCGTCTCCGGCGTCCCTAGGTCACAAGAAAAATATGCTGGTTGGTCTTGTAGGTCTTTACCCGGCTGACAGTGTAGCCCAGGGCGCTCATGCCCTCCGTCTTCGTCTCCAGGGAAGCCTCCACCACGATCAGGGTGTCCGGATGGATCAGACTGGAATCCTTCAGATAAGAAAGAGCCTCCAGCTCCAGATCCCGGCCGTAGGGCGGATCCATGAACACCAGATCAAAGGGCTCCTGCTTTCCTTCCATCCGCCGCAGGGCCGTCATCACATCGCAGACCATCACCGCGGCGCTCTCCTCCAGCCTGGTGGTTTTTAAATTCTCCCGGATGCAGTCCGCGGCCTTCGGATTCTGCTCCACAAACACCGCCGCCTCCGCTCCCCGGCTCAGGGCCTCAATGCCGATTCCCCCGCTTCCGGCAAACAGATCCAGGAACCGGCACCCCGGCACGTCGTTCTGAAGGATATTGAACAGTGTCTCCTTGATCCGGTCTGTGGTGGGCCTGGTATCCAGGCCTTCTATTGTCTTTAAGGGAAGTCTTCTCGCCTTCCCGGCAATCACTCTCATAAAAAACTCCTCTTTTTTATTTCTGTCCAGCCTATTATAGTATGAAAGTTCCCGGGATACAAGGTCATTTTTCAGGAAGTGACAGCTTTTTCCATTTTACGCAGAACCTTCTAGTGTATTATCTTTCCCTGCGCACATACTAGGATCGTAACACAAAACAAGCCGCGCACCGCTAAACAAGAGCGCGGCAAATACAAACCTAAGGAGGCGTGTTATTATGGCAAACAACAGTTCTTCCAACAAGACCAATGTACCTGAGGCGAAGGAAGCGATGAACCGCATGAAGATGGAGGTCGCCAGCGAGCTGGGCGTTCCCTTATCCAACGGCTACAACGGCAACCTGACTTCCGCTCAGAACGGATCTGTGGGCGGCTATATGGTGAAAAAGATGATCGAGGCACAGGAGAGACAGATGGCCGGAAAATAACACCGGCGAAAAGCCCCTGACGCCCGGCGTCTGAGGACAAAAAGCAGGAAAATCCCCCTGACCGGCAGCAATTTCGCCGGCCAGAGGGATTTTTTATTCTCTGCATTTCTGAAACGCGATCCGCTCCGTCCCGTCCTCCACAAAAATGATACCGCACCGGGAAAACCCGTTTTTCTCCAGCATCTTCTGCATGGGAATATTGTTCCGGTGGGTGTCGATGCGGATATTCCCCCACTGCTCAAAGCACCAGTTCAGGCAGTGGGAAGCCAGGCCCCGGCCGCGGCTGGCGCAGGCCACGCGGTGAACCACGCCGTAAGGCCGGTCATTGAGCCAGGCCCCGTCTTTTATCACCTGGTAGGTGGGTTCCTCCGTCACAGAGAAGAAAAATGTGGCGGCAATCACCCCGTTTTCCAGGCAGACGTAGCTGCCTCCCCGCTCCATGTCCAGGCGCAGGTCCTCCTCCCCGGGATAGCCGTCGGTCCACTGGCCGGGATTGCCTGCCTCCGCCATAAACGCCCGGGCTTCCTCATAGATGGCCAGCACCTGAGGAATGTCCCCTTCCTCCGTCTTCCGGATATCCAGGAAGCGCTCTCTGGCACAGGCCTCCTCCATGGTGCGGATGGGGCGGCAGGGATTTCCCACCGCCACCACGCCGGAGGGGATATCCTTCGCCACCACGCTGCCAGCCCCGATGACCACGTTGTCGCCGATGGTGACTCCCGGCAGAACCACCACGTTTCCGCCGATCCACACGTCATTTCCCACGGTGATGGGATGGCCGAACTCCAGTCCCTGGTTGCGCACCCGGCGGTTTAAGGGGTGGCCTGCGGTGTAAAAACCGCAGTTGGGAGCGATGAACACGTTATCTCCGAAGGTGATGGGGGCCACATCCAGCATGACGCAGTTATGATTGACATAGAAGTTGTCCCCCACGGTAATGTGGGAGCCGTAATCGCACCAGAATGAGGGCTGGACGCAGATGTTTTTCCCCGCCTTTCCCAGAATCTGCCGGATGATCCTGTCTTTTTCTTCCTTATCCTCAAAGGAAAGCTGATTGTACCGGCGGCACAGCTCCTTTACAGCGGTCTGCTCCCCCTGCAGCTCCTCGTCCCGGTCGGCGCAGTAAAGCATCCCTGCCAGCATTTTTTCTTTTTCCGTCATTGTCTCCGTTCTCCTCTACAAATTCAATTTATCGTAGCTTCGCTCCAGATACTGATCCAGGCGGCGTTTCAATTCCCTGTGCTCCGGCATGGAAAGGTCCGGATCCGCCGCCAGCAGGCGGTTCACCTCCTCAGAAACCTTTTTCAGCACTCCGGCGTCGGTGAAAATATCCGCCAGCTTAAACTCCATATCTCCGCTCTGGCGGACGCCGAAGATGTCTCCCGGCCCCCGCAGCTTCAGGTCCTCCGACGCAATGTAGAAGCCGTCGTTGGAGCGGTTTAAAACATCCAGCCGCTCCCCGGCCCCCTCGTCCCCGCAGTTGACCATGATGCAGTAGGACTGGCTCTTTCCCCGGCCCACCCGGCCTCTCAGCTGATGGAGCTGGGCAAGGCCGAACCGCTCTCCGTTCTCGATCATCATCACTGTGGCGTTGGGCACGTTCACTCCCACCTCCACCACGGTGGTGGAGACCAGCACCTGGATCTCTCCCGCGGCAAATTCCTCCATAATCCTGTTTTTTTCTTTCCCCTTCATCTTGCCGTGGAGAGCCTCCACCCGGATGGAGGAGGGAAACTCTCTTCTCAGCTTTTCCGTGTAATCCGTCACGTTCTCCGCCTCCAGCATCTCGCTCTCCTCCACCATGGGGCAGATCACGTAGGCCTGGTGGCCGGCGGCCACTTCCTTTTCAATGAACCGGTAGGCCTTCGGCCTCCAGTCGGGAGTGACCACGCAGTTTTTAATGGGCAGCCGGTCCGCCGGCATCTCGTCGATCACGGAAATGTCCAGATCCCCGTACAGGATGATGGCCAGGGTCCTGGGAATGGGAGTGGCGCTCATCACCAGCACGTGGGGGCGGTCTCCCTTATCTCCCAGGGCCTCCCTCTGGCCCACGCCGAACCGGTGCTGCTCATCGGTGATCACCAGGGCCAGGTTGTCATAGATTACCTTTTCCTGGATCAGGGCATGGGTTCCCACAATAATATCCGCCTGGTGGGAGGCGATCTTTTCATAGGCCAGCCGCTTCTCCTTCGCCGTCATGGAACCGGTGATTAACACCGGCACCTTCTGGATCCCGTGGGCGGCGAACAGTTCTGTTATGGACTCATAGTGCTGTCTGGCCAGAACCTCGGTGGGAGCCATGAGAGCTCCCTGACAGCCGTTGCAGGCGGCCTGAAGGAGGGCCAGCACAGCGATGATGGTCTTTCCCGATCCCACGTCTCCCTGGATCAGACGGTTCATGGCCATTCCCCCCTCCATGTCGGAGAACACCTCCTCCAGCACCTGTTCCTGGGCCCTGGTCAGGGAGTAGGGAAGGGAATTTTTCAGATCCTCCACCTCCCGGCACCGTTTCAGCACATACCGGCTCTTCTGGTCCTGCCGTTTTTCCTTCAGCCGGCGCACCGCTAGGATAAACAGGAAAAATTCGTCGAAGACCAGTCGTTTTCTGGCAAACAGCAGCTCCTGACGGCTGGAGGGAAAATGAATGTGCTCCAGGGCAAAGTTGTATTCCGCCAGCTCGTGGCGGGTGCGGATATCCTCCGGCAGATACTCCCGCTCCATCCCCCGGTTCTCCAGAGTCTGGGCCACCGCCTTGCTGATGGCCTTATTCCCCAGGCCTTTGGTCTGACCGTAGATGGGCTGCATGGACCCGGCCCGGCTCTCGTAGGCGGCCAGGGAATAGATCTCCGGCTGCTCCATGGTCATCCGCCCGTTTTTTTTCACCACCCGTCCCCGGAACACAAACCGGCTTCCGGCCTTTAACGTCCCGCGGAGAAAGGGCATATTATACCATGTAAGCTGCAGGGTGCCGGTGCCGTCAGAGACAGATGTCACCGTGACGGCCACCCGGGAAAAGCGGCGGACGTCCCCGTCTTTTTTCAGCATGCCCTCCACCGCCGCCGTGGTGTCCGGCTTCAGCTCCCCGATGGGAACCGGCGGGTCAAAAGCGTCATAACCCCTGGGATAGTACTCCAGAAGCTCTCCCACCGTCCGGATCCCCAGCTTTTCAAACAGTTTTCCGGTCTTCTCGCCGATTCCCTTCAGAGAAGTGACCGGCTGTTCACTCATTGTCACCTGATACCTCCTGAATCCATTCCGCCGGGAGGCACTCCCGCCCGGCACAGATTTTCTTACAGAGGAAGGCTTCCGCCAAGGAGACGGAAGCCTTCCTCATACAGGCATGTCCTGCGGGACAGATTGCCTCTATTCCACAGATATAATATAGTAGTAAATGGGCTGACCGCCCCGGTGAAGCTCCACCTCGCAGTTCGGACAGGCCTCCTTCGCCTCAGCCAGGAGCTTCTCCCCGTCTTCCTCCCGGATATCCTTTCCGTAATAGATGGTCACCAGCTCAGACTCCTCATCCAGCATGGCCTTCAGAGCCTTGATGGCGGTGGAATCCACAGATTTTCCCACGGCCAGCATACCCTCGTCTCCGATGCCCATAATGTCGCCCTGGTCGATCTCCATTCCGTCGATGGTGGTATTTCTCACCGCGTAAGTGATCTGGGCCGTCTTGACCCGGCCCATCTCCCGGATCATATTCTCCTTATTTTCCTCCACCGACAGCTCCGGCGCGAAATTCACCAGAGCCGTAATTCCCTGGGGAACTGTCCGGGAGGGAATCACCACCAGGTTCTTCCCCTCCGCCAGGCTGGCCGCCTGCTCCGCCGCCAGGATGATGTTTTTATTGTTGGGAAGAATGAAGATCACGTCCGCGTTCACCTGGTCCGCCGCCCCCAGCACATCCTCCGTGCTGGGATTCATGGTCTGGCCGCCTTCGATGATGCAGTCGGCGCCGATCCCCTTAAAGATTTCCCCCAGTCCGTCTCCCATGGACACGGCGATGAAGCCGTAGGGCTTCCTGGCCTTTTTCTTCCTCTCTTCTTCCTCTTTTTTCTGCTCTGCGGCCACCTGCTCCGCGTTCCGGATCAACCGCTCATGGTGCTCCTCCCGCATGTTGTCCACCTTCATCCGGGAAAGAGAGCCGAAAGTCAGAGCTTTCTCAAAGGCCAGGCCGGGATGGTTGGTGTGGACGTGGACTTTCACCAGGTCGTCGTCGGCCACCACCACAATGGAGTCCCCGATGGACTCCAGGTAGGACTTGAACTCTTCCTCCGTCTTCTCATCCATGGGATGGTCCAGATTGATGATAAACTCTGTGCAGTATCCGAAGCGGATGTCCGCCTCCGCCGCCATGGCCTCGCTTCTGGCTCCCGCCACCGTCATGGTCCGACCCTCGTCGGAGGAGAAGTCTACCTCTCCCCCTGTGAGACCGTCCCTGGCTCCCTTCAGAACCACCATAAGACCCTGGCCGCCGGAGTCCACCACTCCCGCTTCCTTTAACACCGGAAACATCTCCGGCGTCTGGCTTAAGACGTAATCTCCCTGCTCGATCACCTGGTCCGCGAACTCCAGAATATCCTCCGTCTCCGGTGCCAGTTCCACCGCCTTGTCCGCCATTCCCTTTGCCACCGTGAGGATCGTTCCCTCCTTCGGCTTCATCACCGCCTTGTAGGCAGTCTCCGTGGCCCGCACAAAGGCATTGGCCAGAACGGTGGTGGTGATGACGTCAACGCCTTTCAGCTCCTTTGTAAATCCCCGGAAAAGCTGGGACAGAATCACTCCGGAATTTCCCCTGGCGCCCCGCAGAGAGCCGGAGGAGATCGCTTTGGAGAGATTATCCATGGTAGGATTCTCAATGGCAGCCACTTCTCTAGCCGCCGACATGATCGTCAACGTCATATTGGTTCCTGTATCCCCATCCGGAACCGGAAATACATTCAGTTCATTGATCCAGTCTTTTTTTGCCTCCAGAGCTTTCGCAGCGGCCAAAAATGCCTTCTGCAGCAGACCGGCATCGATCTCTTTCATATCCACAGGTCATTTCCTCCTTAATCTATCACTCTGACGCCTTCCACGAAAATGTTGATCCTGTCCACTTCCATACCGGTGAAAGCCTCAACTTTGTATTTCACGCTCTCCATGAGATTCTCCGACACTGCGGAGATATTGACCCCGTAGGCGACGATCACATGGAAATTGATGTGAATGTGGTTGTCCACGATCTCCACGTCCACTCCTCTCGTCAGGCTGTCCTTCTTCAGCAGCCGCACCAGGCCGTCCTTCATGTTCACCGCGGCCATTCCCACGATGCCGAAACACTCCACTGCGGCGTTGCCGGCGCACTGGGCGATCACGTCCGGGTGAATCTGGATCTCACCCAGCTTGTTGTTCAAACGTCCTCTCATATAAAAATGCCTCCATTCTGCCCTTATGGGGGGCTTTCCGTCACTAGCGTTTCTATTGTACCTATTATACATGATATTAAAAAAAAAAGAAACAAAATTTTATTTACCGCTTGCAAAAACCATTTTTTTCTGCTATTATACAATATGTTGTGGATTCTAAGTAAGGAGTCCAAGTAGCTTTTAAGGAGGTGCAAATCATGGCGAAATGTGCAATTTGTGAAAAAGCTGCTCACTTCGGAAACAACGTGAGCCATTCTCATAGACGTTCCAACAAAATGTGGAAAGCTAACGTAAAGTCTGTCAAAGTGAAAGTCAATGGCGGCGCTCGTAAGATGAACGTGTGTACTTCTTGCTTACGTTCCGGCTTAGTTGAAAGAGCATAATGAAAATTGACCATAAAAACAGCCCTTTTCGCGAGGGCTGTTTTTTGTTCTGGAAAACGCGGAGCTTGTCATCCCCCAAACAGGGCTGACAGCTCCACGTTTTTCTCTTCCTCCCGGTACACACAGTAGCGCAGGCTTCTCAGTTCTCCGTTCTCCGCCGCCAGGAATCCGTACTCGCCCCCTCCGATTCCCCTCACCGGAAATACATTGGAGCTGCGGGTCAGGCCGGTCCCTTTCAGCAGCCTGTCCGCCTCCTCCTGCACCGCCATGGCCTGGACGTAGCTCCAGGAGAGCAGGTCATTCCTCACCGACTGGTAGTCCCATCTCTCTCCGATCCGGTTCTCCTCATAGTCAAAACAGTAGGTCACCGGATTTTCATTGTCCGGGGCAAAGTAGGAGGGCGTGATGTAGGCCCGCTCCCGCCCGGCGTCGATGACCGCGTAGGCGTCCCCCTCCATGGCATCCGCCCCCAGGGCTTTTAAATCCAAAGTCCGAAACAGCCGCCAGCCCTCCTCCGTCCGGTCACAAACGACCAGGCCGAAATAGCCGTGAAATACAATCCTTCTCTCATCACCGTAGTCAAACTCCAGGGGATTCTCCCCCATCTTTGCCCCCGCGGCAAACAGTTTTTTCAGATCGGCGGCCGCGGGCTCTGTTCCTGTTCTCCCGTCCATCTCACACTTCAGGGATTTTTCCGGTTCCTCTTCCGCTCCTTTCCTTCTCCGCCTCAGCCGCTCTCTTCCGGTGGCGGAAAGGCTGCATCCGCAGACGGCGAACAGACCCAGACAGAAAACAGCCACGCAGATCGGTTCCATAAGATCATCTCCCTTCCGTATAATGCCCCTATTATATAACCGCGGCAGGGGAATTTCATCTTACGTTTCTTTACAATTTCCGAAATATCTTAACTTATTCTGAATTAATTCTTACTCCGGGACCCATGTTTCAGCAGCAGAACAGGTTGTATCCCACAATCAGGCATGCAGTGATGAATACCAGGGTGGTGAAAGTTTCGGGCACAATCAGCATCACCGTCATCCCCACGCCGAAGCAGAACAGCATCAGTCCGATAATCCGTTTCATAAAAAAATCCCTTCCGCCTCGATCTATATAATATCTTATGCGAAAGGGATATTCTTATACTATTACTATTGAAATTAAACCGGTTCCGTCTCCGTCTTCTCCTCTGCCTTCGCGGCCATGTCCCTGGCCGCCTGCTCCGCCTCCCGGGACACGGGCTCTTCCGGTTTTCCGGCCACAAATTTGTTCACAAAATCGGGAACCATGTCCAGCACCTTCGTCATGGCGTCCTGCTGCTTTACGCTCACCAGCTTTGTCACTCCGTTCTGGATCACCAGCACGGCGCTGGGGCTCATCTTGGCGCTCATGCCGCCGCCCCCGTTCTGCTTGGCATTATCCGCGAAGGAGCCGGCGGCCATGCCGCAGGTCACATCCACCAGGGGCAGGATGATGGCGTCGCCGATTTTCACCGCATCCCCCACCACTGTCTTTGTGGTGACAAAATGATCCATTCCCTGAAACAGGGCCTCCACAGTTGCTGCAAAATGATTGTCTGCCATAATCTCCTCCTTCTATCGGTCCATCAGCCTTCTGACCAGTTTTCTGAAATTTCTGTCCATCCCCAGCCGGACTGCAGCCCCGAGAAGGACCGCCAGGCGGATCCTGCCTTCCAGCTTCAGCTCCCCCTCCAGCACCTCCCGGTCGAAAACCGGCGTGACCCGGATGCGGTCCCGGTACACCGGATACAGCAGGGCTGCCGCGGACAGAAGCTGGCCGGTGCGGTAGGGATCGTCAAACCCGAAGGTCACCTCTCCCTCCAGCCTGGCCGGCATCACATGGCGGACCACCTTCACCAGCTGCTTTTTCACCAGGCGGAAGGTTCTGCGGTTTTCCTCATCCCTCAGAAAGGCCATGATCTGATCTTTTTTCTCCAGGGCGGAACGGATTTTCGCGCTCGCCCGGGAAATCCTGCCTCTCAGTCCCTTCGCCAGCTTCTCCAGACGGCCGGACGGTCTTTCCGTTCCCGGGCCTTTCCCCTCTTCTTTCGCTTTTTCTCTCCGGCCCGGGGCACCGCTCCGGTTCCGGCTCTCCCGCTCCTTTGCCCGGTCCCGGGATCTCCCGCCATCCAGGGAAGCCGTATGTACGGATGGCTCCGAAGCTTCCCGGAAATCCGCCTCCAGCGTTTCTTCCTCCCTGTCCCGGCCGCCCAGCCGGCGGCCGAACAGCCTGACTTCCCCCTCGGTCCTGCCGTCCTCCAGGGAAAACCTTACAGCCAGGGCAGAGAAACACCAGCTCACCGTTCCATGGGCTTTCAGGACTTCCCGGCGGCTCCCCTCCCCCCGGTACCGCACGGGCACGAAGAGGACCGCCGCCAGAGCCAGCAGAAGCAGGCCTGCCAGGAGGAGCAGAAGAATCCCTATGATTTTCAGAATAAGAAACAATGCCTGTATCATTCCCACCTCTCGCCGCCATCCGGCTCCAGAAACTGTTCCAGGGAAAATCCGCCGGTGGCCCGGTACATTTCGTCCACAATCCGGCCGGCCACCTGAAGGGCCTCCCAGTAGCCTGCGGCGATCCCCAGCACCAGAGGGTCCCGCTCCTGGTAGTGGGGTCGGGAAAATTCCGCGGCGGAACAGATGTCAAGAATATTATTCCCGCCCAGAGCCGGGATAATCACATAAACCGACCAGTCCTTCTCTCCCCGCCGGATTTTCTGTATCAGGGCAAAGCGTTTCTTTGCCGCCTTCTCTCCCACATAGAGATGACTGTACCAGCGCATGAGTCAAAACTCCTTTTATGATTTGCGGTAATTGTCCAGGATGGAACGTCGGAGCAGATCCAGGGCCTTCACTACTGACTGCTCCCGGATCTTGCTGCGGTTTCCCTTAAACTGATATTTCTCCACCCGCACCTTGTCCTTCATATAGCAGGCGATGTACACCAGTCCCACCGGCTTCTCTCCCTCCGCGCCGGGACCGGCGATTCCGGTGACCGCCACGCAGGCGTCGGCGTCGGTGGCAAACACGCCTCCCATGGCCATCTCCCGGGCCGTCTGCTCGCTGACAGCCCCGTACTTTTTCAGGGTGCTCTTGTTCACGTCCAGAAGCTTTCTCTTCGCCTTGTTGGAGTAGGTGATCACGCCCTCCCGGAAGACCTCCGAGGCCCCGGGGACGTTGACCAGCCGTCCGGCCAGAAGCCCGCCGGTACAGGACTCCGCCGTGGTGACGGTAAGATCGTACTTTTTCAGCAGCTCCACCACCGCCATCTCCAGGGTCTCATCCTCCCGGATGCTGTACACGCTGTCTCCCAGGCGGCTGCGGATCTCCTTCACCACCGGCTTGATCAGCTTCTTCGCCTCCTCCTCACCGGCGGCCCGGGCCGTCACCCGGACATGGACTTCCCCGATCTTGGCATAGGTGGCGATGGTGGGATTGGACTGGGCGTCGATGAGATCGATCAGCTTCTCCTCCACCGCGCTCTCCCCCACGCCGCAGATCTTCACCATGCGGGAGAGAATATACTCCGGCCGCAGAGCCCGCAGATAGGGGGTCACCTGATCCCGGAACAGGGGCACCAGCTCGTCCGGCGGTCCGGGCAGCAGAATGGCCGCTTTTCCAAACTTCTCCATGATCAGGCCGGGGGCGGTGCCGTTGTCATTGTCCAGCACCTTTGCTCCCGCCGGAACCTCCGCCTGCTTCCAGTTGTTGTCCGGAATCTCCTGGTATACGCTGTCCGCAAAATACTGCTTCAGCCGTTCTCTGGTGTGAGCGTCCTCCACCAGGGGAATTCCCATGACCTGGGCGCACACCTCCTTGGTCAGATCATCCTCCGTAGGCCCCAGGCCTCCCGTGAAAATCACCAGATCGGAGCGTTTCAGGGCCGTGCGGAACGCCTCCGCCAGCCGTTCCTTATTGTCTCCCACCACACACTGGTTATAGATGGAAAGGCCCAGAAGGGCGCACTGCTCCGCCAGATACTGGGCATTGGTGTTGACAATGTTTCCCAGCAGAAGCTCTGTTCCCACAGATATCAGCTCCACCACCATGTCACATTCCTCCTTCCGTCAGAATCCGGCGGTTTTTCCAGATATAGTCCACCAGAGAAATAATGGTCAGGGCCAGGGCGATCCACACGCAGGCGGAAGCCAGAGGCCGCAGCACCTGAAAATCAAAAATCAGAAGAATCACCGCGATCATCTGGAACGTAGTCTTAAACTTTCCCCAGTAGCTGGCGGCGATCACCACCCCGTTGTCCGAGGCGATCAGCCGGAAACCGCTGATGATAAATTCACGGCTGATGATCACGATGACGATCCAGGCGGGGAGCTGCCCCAGCTGGATCAGACAGATCAGGGCGGAGCAGACCAGCAGCTTGTCCGCCAGGGGATCCATAAATTTTCCGAAATTAGTCACCAGATTATACTTTCTGGCAATCTTTCCGTCCAGCATGTCCGTCAGGCTGGCCACGATAAAAATGGCCGCGGAGATATACCGGAACAGAGCGGTCTCCCCGCCATCCCACAGCAGGAACACCACAAAAAAAGGAATCATAATGACCCGAAGAAGGGTCAGTCTATTGGGCAGATTCATCGCATACCTCTCCTATCAGATCGTATTCCAGGGCTCCCGTCACCTTCACCCGGACGAAATCGCCGGACATGAGCTCCAGCCCCGTATTCACAAAGATCAGTCCGTCCACTCCAGGGGCGTCCATGTAGGTCCGTCCCACGTAGGCGTTCTCATCCGCCACCTTTCCCTCGATCATCACTTCCAGCACCTGTCCCACCATGCGGCCGCAGGCCTCAAAGGCGATCTCCTGCTGCAGCTCCATGATCTCGTCCCGGCGCTCCTCCTTCACCTCCTGGGGAATCTGATCCGGGAAGGACGCTGCCGGCGTATCCTCCTCCTGGGAATAGGCAAACACTCCCAGACGGGTAAATTCCATCTCGTTGACGAAATTGTAAAGCTCCTCGTGATCCTCCTGGGTCTCCCCGGGGAACCCGGAGATCAGGGTGGTCCGCAGAGCGATATCCGGGATCTCCCGGCGCAGCTTTCCAATCATCTCCCGCAGCTGGGCCTGGCTGGTGCGGCGGTTCATCCGCTTTAAAATCCGGTCGCTGGCGTGCTGGATGGGAATGTCCAGATAGTGGCAGATTTTTTCCTCATCCCGGATGGTCTCGATCAGCTCGTCGGTGATCTCCTCCGGGTAGCAGTACAGGATGCGGATCCACTGGATTCCCGGTACCCGGCAGAGCTGCCGCAAAAGCTTCGGCAGAGATTTCTCCCCGTAGAGGTCCACCCCGTAGAGGGTGGTCTCCTGAGCCACCAGAATCAGCTCCTTTACTCCTTTTTCCGCCAGCTGCTCCGCCTCACTGACCAGCTGTTCCATGGGAACGCTGCGGTAAGGTCCCCTAAGGGACGGAATGATGCAGTAGGTGCAGTGCTTGTCGCAGCCCTCGGCAATCTTTAAATAGGCATAGTGACCTCCTGTGGTCACCATGCGCTCAGCCTTCACTTCAGGAAGGGCCGTCGGATCCTCAAAGCTCTGGATATGCTCTCCGCCGGAGAGCACCTCCCGGATCACGGGAACGATCTGGTCATAGGCGGTGGTTCCGATCACCGCGTCCACCTCCGGAATCTCCTCCGTGATTTCCTCCCGGTACCGCTCCGCCAGACATCCGGTGACGATGAGGGCGCGGCAGGGCCCGTTTTTCCGGTACTCGGCCATCTCCAGAAGAGTGTTGACGCTCTCCTCCTTGGCGTCTCCGATGAAGCAGCAGGTATTTACCAGAATCACATCCGCCTCCCGCTCATCGTCCGTAAAGGTAAAGCCGTCCTCATAGAGAAGGCCCAGCATCTTCTCGCTGTCCACCAGGTTCTTGTCGCAGCCCAGGGAAATGCAAAGTAACTTCATAGTCGATTGTTCTCCTCGCTGTAGTCTGTATTTTTAACGCCTGATAGCAGAAAAGCCGGTCCCTGGAAACGGAAACGGCTTTGCGGCTTTGTCATTCTGCCTCGTCCTCTCCCTCTTCTTCCGGAAGGATCTTTACATAGGATTTGTACAGCTCCTCAATGGCAACGGAAAGAGGTTTTCTTCCTGCGGACGGCACAAAGGCCTCCTCACCGGCAATCAGCTGTCTCGCCCTCTTCGCGCTGGCGATGACGATGGAGTAACGGCTCTGAACCACCGGCTGCTCGCCCTGCTCCACATCGCTGTTTACCGCTTCAATCAGATCCGTATAAGATGGATGCAACATAATTCATTCTCCTTTTCTTTTTTCTGTCTATTCTGAAATATTCTTTAATTCCTGTTTCATCTGGGAGACAAACCCCTCCTGAAGGGTCATCCTGCGGTGCTGTCCCTGGATCAGGCTGTTGAGCTCCTCCACGCACCGGTCGATCTCATCATTGATCAGCAGATAGTCGTAGCGGTCCATCTGCTCTGCCTCCTCGCAGGCCCGCTTCATCCGGGCGTCGATGACGTCAGCCGTCTCCGTGCCCCGGTTCACCAGGCGGCGCTTCAGCTCCTCCGCCGACGGCGGCGCCACAAAGATCAGCAGGGTCTCCGGGAACTTTTCCTTTACCTTCAGGGCTCCCTGAATCTCAATCTCCAGGATCACGTCCTTTCCCGCCTCCATCTGGCTCATGACGTAGTCCTTCGGCGTCCCGTAATAGTGATCCACATACCGGGCGTACTCGATGAGACGGTCCTCCCGGATCATATCTTCAAACTCTTCCTCACTGACAAAGAAGTACTCCCTGCCGTGAACTTCGCCCTCTCTGGGCTCTCTCGTGGTGGCGGAAATGGACAGGGCATAATTGTCGTACCTGTTCATCAGCCCCTTCATTATCGTCCCCTTGCCGGCGCCGGAAAATCCGGACACAACCGCCAGTATTCCTCTCTCCTTCATGGAATGTCTCCTTGTAATCTGCAGTTTATTCAATATTCTGGATCTGCTCCCGCACCTTTTCAATCTCCGTCTTCAAGGCGATGGCCCGGTTGGAAACCTCCAGATCGCTGGATTTGGACAGGGTGGTGTTGGCCTCCCGGTTCATCTCCTGGGCGATGAAATCCAGCTCCCGCCCCACGGCACCTCCGGCCTGAAGCTTCTCTCTGGTGGAGATGATATGGCTGCGCAGGCGCACCATCTCCTCATCCACACAGATCTTGTCGGCGTAGATAGTCACCTCCGCCGCGATGCGGCTCTCGTCCACAGCCGATCCCGCCAAAAGCTCTTTCACTTTATCCTCCAGCTTCTGCCGGTATTCCTGCAGAAGCTTCGGGGCCCTCTCCTCTATAAAGTCCACCAGGGTAAGCATATAGTCCAGCTTGGCGGTGAGATCCTGCCCCAGCCGTTCTCCCTCGGCCACTCTGGTGTCCACGAAGCGTTTCGCCGCCTCCTCCACCGCCCCGGAAACCACCTTCCAGAGCTGTTCCTCGTCCTCCGGCACTTCCTCCATGGTGAGAACCTCGGGGAACCGGGACAGGGCGGACACCTTGATGTCATTTTCAATTCCGAACTGCTCCTCCATCCGGCGGAACACGTCCATATACTCCGATGCCAGAGACGCATTGTACTTCAGGCAGAGATTTCCCTCCGTGTAGTCCTCATAGGAAATGTACACGTCCACCTTGCCCCTCTGAATATATTTCTTTAAGAGGGTGCGGATCCCGGCCTCAAAATAGCTGAACTTCTTGGGCATCTTGATGCTCATGTCCAGATACCGGTGATTGACCGCCTTCATCTCTACGGAGATCTTGTACTGGTCGGTGGTCTCCTCATATCGCCCGAATCCGGTCATGCTCTTTAACATTGGCGCTGCCTCAATTTCACTTTTACATAGATGATTTTATTATACTTCAAAGGCAAAAACTCGTCAATCATCTATTTTTCCCCGGTTTCCGTTGGTTTTTTCCTCCCTGTCTGGTATGATAGTAGAAAAATGTCTGCAAAAAGGGAGGACGATTATGACCGAATATACACTCAGCCAGATCCGGCCAGACGACCGGCGGGCCATGAAACAGCTGGATCAGCTGCTGAATCAGGAAGGCATTGAACGGGACGGACACCTGGACTACACTGTGGGGCTTTTTGACGGGGATTACCGGCTGGCGGCCACCGGCTCCTGCTTCGGCAACACCCTGCGCTGCATGGCGGTGGATTCCTCCCACCAGGGGGAGGGTCTGCTCAACCAGGTGGTGACTCACCTGATGGACTATGAATACAGCCGGGGAATCCTGGATCTGTTTCTGTACACCAAATGCAGCACCGCCCTGTTTTTTCGGAGCCTGGGCTTCTACGAGATCGCCCGGGTGCCGGACCGGGTGGTGTTTATGGAAAACCGAAAGGACGGCTTTTCCTCCTACCTGGATTCTCTGAAGCGGGAAACAACGCAGAAGACGGACGGCGTCATCGGAGCGGCGGTGATCAACGCCAATCCCTTCACCCTGGGCCACCGGTACCTGGTGGAGGAGGCGCGGAAGCGCTGCTCTCTCCTTCACCTGTTTGTGGTGTCGGAAGATGTCTCCCTGGTTCCCTTTGACGTCCGTTTCCGGCTGGTGAAGGAGGGATGCAGCGGCCTGGAGGGAATCGTATTTCACCAGACCAGAAGCTATATGATCTCCAACTCCACCTTTCCCTCCTACTTTCTCAGGGATGAGGATACGGTGATCCGTTCCCACGGGGAGCTGGACATTGCCGTTTTCCTGCAGATCGCCAAAGCCCTGGGAATCACCCGCCGCTTCGCCGGGGAAGAACCCTTCAGCCGGGTAACCCGTCTCTACAACCAGGTCATGGAAGATCATCTGCCTCCGGCAGGTGTGGACTTTATCCAGATTCCCAGAAAAGAGCTGGACGGAAGTCCCATCAGTGCCTCCCACGTCCGGAAGCTGATCCAGGAGGGCGATCTGGAGGGAATCCGCCCCCTGGTCCCGGAGAGCACCTGGAATTATTTTTCCTCAGAAGAGGGAGCCGAGACAGCGGCCCGGATCCGGGAAGCCGGAAACGTAATCCACTACTGAAGCCGGTTCTGCCCTTGCCAGGCAGGAACCTCTCTTACGCCAGGAACAGGCACCAGACCGGGATGGTCACCATGGAGAGAACGGTGGTAAACACCACGCATTTGGAGGCAAACACCTCGTCGCATTCGTACTTTGCCGCCAGAATCGCCGTGGAACTGGCCGCCGGCATGGCCGCCAGAATGGTGGACACGCCGGTCACCATGGAATCCAGTCCCAGAAGCCGGCAGGGCACGAACACCAGAAAGGGGATCAGAAACAGGCGGACAAAGCTATAGTAATAAAAGGTCTTCTGAAACATGGATTTTACATTCACTCCCACCAGAAAAGATCCGATGAGCATCATGGAGACTGCCGTGTTGGCCCCTGCGATGCTGTTGACCGTAGAACCCAGAAAGCCGGGAAGGGTGGTTCCTGTGATCAGAAGCACCATTCCGAACGCCACGGCGATAATGCAGGGATGGGTCAGAACCTTCCGTGCCAGCTCCCTTTTGCTGGGACATCTGGTAAAATAAGTAAGACCTGCCGACCACATGAAGGTTCTCTGGGGAATCAGATAAATGGACGCGTAGAGAAGTCCCATGCTGCCGAAGATTCCCTCCGCAATGGGATTTCCCAGCACTCCCGCGTTGGAGCAGATGGTGGCGTACTGGAGAACTTTTCTGTGCTTCTCATCCGAAATTCCCCGGTACAGCAGGGCGCTGAGAAGAAAGGTTCCCACTTGAATGGCAATGGCCACCAGGAAAATTTCCAGGCAGCTTTCCAGAAGCTCCCGGCTCAGCTCCATCTGGAAGGATTTAATGATGGAAGCCGGCAGAGTCACATCCATCACCAGATCCGTCAGCAGTTTCTGCCCGTCGGCGGTGATAATTTTTTTCCATGTGAGCACTGCTCCGATGATCATGAGCAGGAACAGCATGCCCTGCATATTAAACATATTGTCGAAATTAATCATACTGGTTCTCTCCCTGTCTTTTTTCTTATATAACTCGCATTACTTATCAGCGTTATTTATTATATCGGCGCTGTCCCCATTTATCAAGACACAAAGGGCGGCGGGAAGAGAAAAAACTCTTCCCGCCGCCGCTGTGATACATCCATATTCCGGCATTACGCCTGCTTTTTTGCCTTTTTCCGGTTGAAATTGATCAGGCAGCCGTCCATGACGATCTCCTTCTCATTGTCTGTCATATCTGCCAGATACAGGGTGATCTCCTTTACCTGGTCTCCGATCACGTAGGCAGGAATCCGGTCTGCAGGTCCTTCCTTCATGATTCTGCGGATATCGGGCACATAGATGTAGTCGCCCACCTCAAACTCCGGCTCCGCCTCCATCTGGAAGGGAAGCATTCCCCAGTTCATCACGTTGGAACGGTAGCGCTTTGTGGCGTATTCCCGGCAGATGTTGGCGAGTCCGCCCAGTACCCGCTGGCAGCTGGCTGCCTGCTCTCTGGCAGAGCCGTCTCCCGGCTTCACGGCGTAGATCATGCTGCCGATCTCGGTCTCAGACGCCTTCACATTTTCCTGCCCAGGAATGGTGCGGATCTTCTCAAACACTGCCTCAAGCTCCGGAGCAGCCTTGACGGGGCAGGTGCCCGCCTCCCGGGCCTTCTCCACCTTGTCCACCGCTTTGGCTCTTCCCACGTATTCCGGATCCCGGCGGGACAGGGCAAATTCTGCCAGGCCCAGGGGATTGGAGCGGTAGGAGGACGTCTCCCCGGAGGGGATCAGCTCATCGGTGGTGGTCACCGGATCCATGATCTTGGAGCAGACCTTTAACAGAATGTTGTCTGTCAGTTCCGTCATCTCTGGCCAGTCCTTAATGTTGGGGCCGTATACCAGGCTGGCGTTCTCGTCGCCCTTTCCATATCCAAAGTATACTCTCTTCTGGTATACCGTATCGTCAAAGTGGTAAGCCGGCACGTCGCCCCAGCAGTCAAACTCCTGGGCAGAGGTGAGCACGCCGCCGTTGGCCGCCGTCGCCGCGATGGAGCGGGCGTCCATGAGGGCCACTGCGGACATCTGTCCGTTGCCCGGCTTGGACCCTTCCCGGTTGGGGAAGTTCCTGGTGGTGTGGCGGATGGACAGGCCGTTGTTGCAGGGGGTGTCCCCGGCGCCGAAGCAGGGGCCGCAGAACGCGGTGCGGATGATGGCTCCCGCCTCCATCAGGTCCGCGATGGCTCCCTTTCTCACCAGATCCAGGAACACCGGCTGGGAGGAGGGATAGACGGACAGAGAGAACTCTCCGCAGCCGCAGTTTCTTCCCTTTAAGGCATGGGAGGCCTCGATCACGTTGGTGTAGTTGCCTCCGGCACATCCGGCGATCACACCCTGCTGCACCATCAGCTTTCCGTCATGGATCTTGTCCATCAGGGTAAAGTCAGCCCGTCCGCCGGCCACTTTCTTCGCTTCCTCCTCCACGCCGTGGAGAATATCCTCCAGGTTGGCGTTCAGCTCGTCGATCTCATAGGCATTGCTGGGATGGAAGGGAAGGGCGATCATGGGCTTCACCGTATTTAAATCCACATAAACCACGCCGTCATAGTAGGCCACATCCGCCGGATTTAACTCCTTAAAGTCCTCTCCTCTTCCGTGCTCTGTCAGGAACGCCTTCGTGTCCTCATCCGTTCTCCACACAGAGGACAGGCAGGTGGTCTCCGTGGTCATCACGTCCACGCCGTTGCGGTAGTCGGTGGTCATGTGGGAGATTCCAGGGCCGACAAACTCCATCACCTTGTTCTTCACATATCCCTTTTTGAACACCGCGCCGATAATGGCCAGGGCGATGTCCTGGGGCCCCACGCCGGGCTGGGGCTCTCCGTCCAGATACACGGCCACCACGCCGGGATAAGTGATGTCATAGGTATCCTGGAGCAGCTGTTTTACCAGCTCTCCGCCGCCCTCTCCGATGGCCATGGTGCCCAGGGCTCCGTAGCGGGTGTGGCTGTCCGATCCCAGGATCATCTTTCCGCCGCCGGCCATCATTTCTCTCATGTACTGGTGAATAACCGCAATGTGAGGCGGTACATAGATGCCGCCGTATTTCTTCGCCGCTGAAAGGCCGAACATATGGTCATCCTCGTTGATGGTGCCGCCCACGGCGCACAGGGAGTTGTGGCAGTTGGTGAGCACGTAGGGAATGGGGAATTTCTCCATTCCGGACGCCTTTGCCGTCTGCACGATTCCCACAAAGGTGATATCGTGGGAAGTCAGCGCATCAAATTTGATCTGCAGCTTCTCCATATTGCCGGATGTGTTGTGGGCCTTCAGAATGGAGTAGGCGATGGTTCCCTTCTTCGCCTCTTCCTTTGTGACCTTCTTTCCTGTCATCTGTTCCACTTTTGCCGCTTCTGCTTCCGGAACCAGTTCCGTCTGGTTTACCAAGTAAGCTCCGCCCTCATACAATTGAACCATTCTCATACCTCCGCTTGACAGAACATTTGGGGTTATTCCCCTCTTTTTCGGGCAATCCCTTTTCTTTTTTGTTGACTTTATTATACAATTATTGTATATATAAGGCAAATACTATATATATGATGTCCCATATAGGATTTTAAGTATAGGGGTGAATGGATGACAGAAAAAGAACTGAGCTACATCAAGACGATTACAGAAGAGAAAAGTATCTCAAAGGCGGCCAAAAAGCTGTTTATCTCCCAGCCGTCCCTGAGCCAGTATGTAAAGAGGATCGAATCCGACCTAGGCACAGAGCTGTTCAAGCGGACTCCCGCGGGACTGATCCCCACCTACGCCGGGGAGCGGTACTACCAGACGGCGGTGCGGATCCTGGCGCTGTACGAGGACCTGGAGCGGGAGATCAGCGACATCAATGACTTAAAGACGGGAAAAATCCACCTGGGAATCACCAGCCATCTGGGAACCAGCGTCCTCACCCGGGTTCTCCCCCGGTTTCACAGACAATTCCCCGGAGTGGAGTGTATGGTGACGGAAGATACCTCCGATGGGCTGGAGGAACGCCTGGCCAGGCGGGATCTGGATTTCGCCATCATGCACGCTCCCCCGGAGGAGTCCGGTTCCGGGCTCTCCTATGAGCTTCTCTCCAGGGATCCCTTCCTTGTGGTGGCCCCCCAGGGCCACCCGGTGGGCCGTTTTTCCCGCCCGGGGAAGGGGGAATACCGGGAGCTGGACCTGATCTATTTACAGGGCCAGCCGCTTCTCATGGTGCGCCGGGGCCAGAGGATCCGCCAGATCGCCGACGCCCTGCTGGCAAAGGCCGGCATTAGCCAGCCGGATATTCTCCTGTCCTTAAAGAGCTTTGAGACCATCCAGCTGCTCTGCGCCGAGGGGATGGGCATCACCCTTCTCCCGAAGCAGTACGCCGCCATCACTTCGCTCTCCACCCGGCCGGACTATTTCTCCATTCCGGAATCCTACGGAGCCTTCTGGGAACTGTGCATCGCCACGGCCAGGGATTCCTACCTCTCCCGGGCCGGGGAACAGTTTCTGAACACGGTGCGCCAGATCTGCCGGGAGGATCCTCTGTTCTGACCGCTGCGCCGGCCATTGGCCCCCAGCCTGTATTGGCCCGGCGGTTACTCTCCCACCACGTCGATCTGGCACATTTTCATGGCCTCCAGGGCGTTTTTATGGCTCCGGGGAGTGACTCCGGCACAGCAGGAGGCATCTACGGTGATGGGGGTGCCGGGAAATTCCGTTCTCATGATCAGGGCGTTGGCGATGACGCAGATATCGGTGCAGAGCCCCACAAACTCGATGCTCTCATACTCGCACTTTTCCAGGTCCCTGGCCATGGCCACGCATCCGAAGGTGGATTTCTCATACCGCTTTCCCGGAAACTGCTCCAGCAGAGGATGAAGCTTCCAGCCCTCCGTGTCCTTCAGACAGTGGGGAACCGGGAGCTTTTTTCCCTCCAGGGTGTCCAGATAATTTTCAAAATGGGTGTCCAGGGTGAATACCACTTCCCCCTCCCGGTCCGCCTCATAGGCCCGGATCTTCTCCGCCACCGGCTCCACGATGGCTCTGGCTTCCGGGGTTCCCAGGGAACCGTCTATAAAATCATTCTGCATATCCACTACTACCAATAAGCGTTTCACAAGCATTCTCCTTTTTCTTAAGTGTTGCCGTTTTTTCCGTTCCTATTCTAGCACAGCCTGCATTTCCCTTCAAGAAAATTCAAAAAACGGTTGACAAACCTTCCGTTCCGTATTAGGATTTATAAAAACATACAGGCAAACCGATGAGAAAGAGGAGTAGGCATTTTCACAAAATCCCAGAGAGCTGTGCGCAGGTGGGAGCACGGTATGGCGTGGCTTGCTGAATGGACTTTCGAGGGCGGCCCTGAACTGACAGTAGGGACCGACGGAGACCGCAACCGTTATCCAGGCGGCATATATGTTAGTATATGAGTGAAGTGGACTTTACAGTCAAGTTTGAGTGGTACCGCGGATTTGTTGATTCGTCTCAGGCATAAGTGATTATGCCTGGGACTTTTTTATTTCACGGAACACTTCGTTCCTGTGAAATGAAACGCTCCGGAGCTTTCACGGTTCGCGGGGTCCGCGTCAGCGGACATGGGAGTTCACAGAAAATGAAAATTTCAGATGGAGGTATGATTATGAAAAAGAAAATCGCTGCAACCCTTATGATAATCGCTGCTGCCGCTGCCGCCGCAGGGTGCGGAGGAAACAGCCAGACCGGCACCGGGACCCAGTCTCAGACAGCCTCCTCTGCCCAGGAGACCTCCGCCCAGGAGTCCTCCCAGGCAGCCTCCCAGGATGATGCTTCCTACACCATCGGCATCGGCCAGTACGCCGTCCACGGCTCCTTAGACAACTGCCGGGAGGGATTCCTCCAGGGACTGGCAGAGGAAGGCATCGAGGAGGGAAAAAATCTGACCGTCCTCTATGAGAACGCCAACGGGGACGGAGGCATGGGCACTCAGATCATCAGCAACTTCCTGTCCCAGAATGTGGATATGATCTGCGCCATCGCCACCCCCATGGCCCAGACGGCCTACGGCGCCACCAAGCGGACGGACGTTCCCGTGATCTACACCGCCGTCACCGATCCGGTGATCGCCCAGCTGGCCACGGAGGACAAAATGCCTGCGGGAAATATCACCGGCACCAGCGACAAGCTGCCGGTGGAGGAACAGCTCCAGATGATCCGCCAGATCCTTCCCGACGCGAAGACCATCGGCATCATGTACAGCACCAGCGAGGTCAACTCCCAGTCCACTCTGGAAGAATATAAGGAGGCAGCCCCGGAATACGGCTTTGAGATCATCGAGAGCGGCATCTCCACCGCGGCGGACATTCCCCTGGCGGCGGACAATCTCCTCACCCAGGTGGACTGCTTGAACAACCTGACAGACAACACTGTGGTCAGCTCCCTTCCCATCATCCTGAACAAGGCCAACAGCAAGGGAATCCCCGTGTTCGGAAGCGAGATCGAGCAGGTTCGCATCGGCTGCCTGGCCTCCATGGGCTTAGACTACGTTGAACTGGGAAAGCAGACCGGACGGATGGCCGCCCAGGTGTTAAAGGGCGAGGCTAAGGCCTCTGAGATGCCCTACGAAGTCATTGAGGAGGCGTCCTTCTACGGCAACAGCGCCGTGGCGGACAATCTGGGAATCACCCTTCCGGAGGATCTGGTAAGCTCCGCTGCCCAGATGTTCGACTCCATCGGAGATTCCAATTCATAATCATCATAGTTACGGAGGTCAGTCACATGTCCATTTTACTGGGTATTTTAGAAGAAGGTCTTATCTATGCCATCCTGGCTCTGGGGGTCTACATCACCTACTCCATCCTGGATTTTCCCGATCTGTCCGTGGACAGCACCTTTCCCCTGGGATCGGCGGTCACAGCGGCGATGCTGGTGGCCGGCCTCCCCGCTCCAGCCGCCCTGTGCGTTTCCTTCCTGGGCGGGGTGCTGGCCGGCACGGTCACGGGGCTGATTCACGTCAAGCTGAAGGTGGTGGACCTTCTGTCCGGTATCATCGTGATGACCGGCCTCTATTCCATCAACCTGCAGATCGCCGGAGGCGCCAACCTGGCGTTCTTCGGCAGCTCCACCATATTTGACAATTCCCTCACCGCTCCCCTCTGGGCCTCCCCGGCGGGGGATTTTACGGTGGTGATCATCTCCCTCATCGCCGTCATTCTGGTAAAGCTCCTTCTGGACGCTTACTTAAAAACCAGGTCCGGGTATCTGCTCCGGGCCGCCGGCGACAACGACACCTTAGTCACCTCCCTGGCAAAGGACAAAGGAACCGTGAAGATCATCGGCCTGGCCCTGGCCAACGGCCTGGTGGCCCTTTCGGGAAGCATCTACTGCCAGAAGCAGGGGTTTTTCGAGATCTCCACCGGAACGGGATCCATGGTCATCGGCCTGGCCAGCGTCATCATCGGCACAAAGCTGTTTCGGCGGGCCTCCTTCATGAAGACCACCACGGCGGTGATCATCGGAAGCGTACTCTACAAGGCCTGCATCGCGGCCGCCATGGCGTTGGGCATTTTCCCCACCTCCTACATGAAGTTCCTGACAGCGGCGCTGTTTTTAATCATTCTGGTGCTCAGCAATCAGACCAGAAGAAAGGGGGCTGTCTAATATGCTGGAGTTAAAGCATATCAATAAATATTACAATCAGGGCACCGTCAATGAAATGTGCCTGTTTGAGGACTTTAGCCTGACCATCGGAGACGGAGAATTTGTGTCCGTGGTGGGCAGCAACGGCTCCGGAAAAACTTCCATGCTGAATATCATCTGCGGCAGCATTCCCGTGGACAGCGGGCAGATCTCCATCGGAGGAAAGGACATCACCCGGATGCCGGAGCACAGACGGCTGCGCACCATCGGCAGGGTTTACCAGAATCCCGCCATGGGCACCTGTCCCAACATGACCATCCTGGAAAATATGTCCATGGCGGACACAAAGGGAAAATCCTTCAATCTCCGCCCGGGAACAGACCGGAAGCGGATCGACTACTACCGGGAAAATTTAAAGATTCTGGGACTGGGTCTGGAGGACAAGCTGGACGTGAAAGTGGGAGTTCTCTCCGGCGGACAGCGTCAGGCCATGGCCCTGCTCATGTCCACCATGACCCCCATTGAATTCCTGATCCTGGACGAGCACACCGCTGCCCTGGACCCGAAAACAGCAGAAACCATCATGGAGCTGACGGGAAAAATCGTGGAGGAAAAGAAGCTGACCACCATCATGGTCACCCACAACCTCCGGTACGCGGCGGACTACGGAAACCGCCTGCTGATGATGCACCAGGGCAAAGTGATCCTGGACAAATCCGGGGAGCGGAAGAAGGAGACCCAGACGGAAGATCTTCTGGCTCTGTTCAATGAAATCAGCGTGGAGTGCGGAAACTGAACCAGCCGTTTTTCCTCTTCTCCACTGTACAAAACGGCCCGGGGCTTCTCTCCTGTTGGGAGAAAGGCCCCGGGCCGTTTTCATATGATTGATTCTCAGAAACTGCGCAGTTATCAGTCGTCAAAGGAAAAATACTTGATCTTTCTCACCACATCCAGGATGGTGCCGTCCCGGCTCTCGATCACTCCCACCACACGGTCGTCAAACTGTACGGGGGCCGGCTCTCCCACAATGGAGTAAGCCTTGTCTCTCAGCTCTTCAATGGTGCAGAAGGGAAGCTTCACATCCTTCATGCACTCGATCAGATCCTGCCTGCGGGGATTGATGGCGATGCCGTAATCGGTGATCACCACGTCCACCGTCTCACCAGGTGTGGTCACTGTGGTCACATTGGTGCAGATGGCCGGGATTCTGCCCTGAAGCAGAGGGGCGATCACGATGGTACATTTTGCTCCTGCCGCCGTGTCCGGGTGGCCGCCCTGGGCGCCGGTGATCATGCCGTCGGAACCGACCACCACATTGCAGTTGAAATTCACATCAACTTCCAGTGCCGCCAGAATCACGAAGTCCAGGCGATTCACGTAAGCTCCCTTGTTCATGGGATTGGCATACTCAGAGGCAGAAATTTCAATGTGATTGGGGTTCTTCTTGATGGACTCAATGGCCCCCAGATCAAAATCCTGAGTATCCACAATGGTGCGGATCAGCCCCTTCTCCAGAAGGTCGCACATGGGAGTGGTAATGCCTCCCACACCAAAGCCCATATGGATCCCTCTCTCCTCCATAATCTTCCCTAAGGAGATGGTGGAGGCGATGGAAGCGCCGCCTACCCCTGTCTGGTAGGAAAAGCCTTCCTTGAAATAGGGAGTGTGGATCACAAACTGGGTACAGTAGTCCGCCATCATCAGCTTTCTCACATCTGTGGTGGGCTTTGCCGCTCCGGTGGCAATCTTGGCCGGATTGCCGATCTCATCCACCACGCACACATAATCCACGTCAGACATGGATATGCTGGCCGGTACGTTGGGGAAGGGAACCAGGCAGTCGGTGACAGCTACTACTTTATCTGCGTATTTCGCGTCCACCATAGCGTAGGACAGGACGCCGCAGTCGCTCTTTCCGCCGTTGGGGCGGCAGTTGCCGTATTCGTCACAGGTGGGGGCGCCGATAAATGCGATGTCAATGTGCACCTCTCCTGTCTCGATGGCCCGCACACGTCCGCCGTGGGAACGCATGATGGCCAGATTCTTAAGTTTTCCGGTGGAAATGGCCTCGCCGATCTTTCCCCGGACACCGGAGGACTGGATCCCCACAATGGTGCCGTCCTCAATATAGGGGACAATGGCGTCATTGGCCTTTCCCAGGGAGCTGGCACAGATGGTAATGCCTTTGATGCCCATGCTGTGGACTTCCTCCATTACCATGTTCACCACATAGTCTCCCTCCCGGAAATGGTGGTGGAAGGACAGCACCATGCCGTCCCGGATCCCGCATTTCTCCAGGGCCTCCCGGATGGAGGACACCATTTTGGAACGGTTCGGATCCACCATGGCCCTCACTGTGGGGGCCGCCTTCTTGTACTCGTAATTGTCATAGGCGTAAGCGCCTTCAAATACCTTTTTCCCTGTGGCCGCAAGGACCTCCTCCGGGATGTCTCTTCCTACTGCATTTATCATTTTACAGATCCCCCTCATACACGCCTGAAGCCTTTGCCAGGGCTATCGTTCTCTTCGCTCCGTCATAGAATGCGATGTCGATCATCTTTCCGTCCACGGTGAACACGCCGATTCCCTTTGCCTTCTTGTCGTCGATCTCCCGGACCACCTTCTCGGCAAAGATAATGTCTTTCTCCGTGGGGGTGAAGACTTCATGGACAATGCTGATCTGTCTGGGGTTGACCAGAGATTTTCCGTCAAAGCCCATGAGCTTGATCATTTCCGTCTCCTTCCGGAATCCTTCCATATCGTCCAGGTTGGTGAACACCGTGTCCCAGCACTGCACTCCTGCCGCCCGGGCCGCCATAATCATGTGCTGTCTGGCCCCCATGAGCTCCACGCCGGTGCCGGTGATGGAAGTCTGCAGATCCTTCGTGTAGTCTCCTCCCGATAAGGCGATGCCGATGAGGCGCTCTGAGGACTCACAGATCTCCAGGGCGTTCAGCACACCGCGGCAGGACTCCAGAGCCGCCATGAGCAGGGTGCTTCCCTCCGGCCTTCCGAACTCTCTCTCTGCCGCCAGCACAGCCTCCTCCACCGTATGGACGTCCTGGGCGCTCTCTGTCTTCGCAATCCGGATGGTATCCGCTCCTCCGGCCACGCACACCCGGATGTCTTCCTTCCAGTGGGGAGTATCCAGACCGTTGATCCGGACCACCCGCTCCACACCCCGGTAGTCAATCTCCTGAAGAGCGTGATACAGGGAATATCTGGCCGCGTCCTTCTGGTTCTCCGCCACCGCGTCCTCCAGATCCAGCATAATGGAATCCGGTCCGTAGATGTAGGGATCCTTGATCAGGCCGGGCTTCTGGCAGTTTAAAAACATCATGGACCTTCTCAGTCTCTTTTTGTTGGGATGAATCATCGAATCACACCTCCCCAGGGAAGATTTTCCGTCACATCATTGGAGCGGTAGACGGCGCACTCCACTCTCGCTTTCAGGGTGCAGTCCAGAGCTCCCTTGTCCACCACTTTCACCTTGCCGTTTGTTACCTCCAGACGGTCCAGAGTCTCCAGGATCACTTTCCGGATCTGTTTCCCGTACTGGTTGATCACGCTGCTCTCAATGGAGAGCTCAATTCCTTCCGTTCCAGGCTCTACCGTCACCTGTGCATCGCTGGATTCCAGCGTGCCGGCCATCGCCGCTTTCTTAATCTCCATGTCCATCCTCCTTCTGGCTGACGTTCCTGTTATTTCTTAAACTTATGGTATCACTCCCCCTGGAAAAATACCAATACTTCTGTGTTTATGGCCGCCATAACTTTCCCCTTATGAGGCGGAAAATACCGTGGCGGGAGCTGCCAACCTGTGATAAAATAACAGGTAACTGTGGCCGGGTCTTCGCCGGCCGGAAAGGAACATCTATGAACGACAAACACATTCAGGCCATTCTCACCGTATTAAAGGAGGGAAGCATTACCGCCGGGGCAAAAAAGCTCTTTGTCTCCCAGCCCTCCCTCAGCCAGATGATCAAGAACGCGGAGGCCAATCTGGGCGCCCCTATTTTTGACCGCTCCACCGACCCCATCACCCTCACCGCCGCCGGGGAGCTCTACGTGGACGCCGCCAGACAGGTCCAGACCATCAACGTCAACCTGGCAAAGCAGATCGAGGAGCTTCAGAAAGAAGAATTCGGAACCATCCGGCTGGGGCTTCCCATTCAGCAGGGCATGGAGATCCTTCCAAAGATCTATCCCCTCTTCCGCAGCCGTTTTCCCCACGTCTCTCTGGAACTTCTGGAGGTTGGATCCAACGACATCGAGAAAATTCTTCTGGAGGGCGGCGTGGACATCGCCTGCCTGACCACCAGTCCCCGCCACGAGGAGCTGGTCTACAGCCTGATCCAGCGGGAGGAGCTGGTTCTCCTGGCCAACCGGGAAACGGAGCTGGCGAAGCGGGTCCTGCCCGGCACACCCCTGGACGTGACGGAAGCCGCCGGGGAAGTCTTTATCTGCATCAAAAAAGGCCATTCCGTCCGCACTCTCCAGGATTCCCTGTTTATCTCCCGGGAAATCTCCCCCTCCATCGGCCTGGAGACGGAGAGCATTGAGGTGGGAAAACGGGTGGTGGCCTCCACCAGGGCGGTGATGGTCTGTCCCGATTCCTACACCATCCGGGACAACCCGGCGGACTGCGGCTACGTGGTCTACCCCCTCCTGGGAGCGGAAAATACCCGCCATTTTTATGCCTGCTACCGGAAAGATCTCTATCTCACCCGGTATATGAAAGGATTTCTGGACATTCTCCAGGAGCTGGCCGCAAAAACTCCCGCCCAGGCTCCCCGGGTGGAGCTGGCGGACATGCTGACTGCCAGGGAGCGGCGGGCCGCCATCCAGAGAGACCTGCTCTCCTCCTGCCAGGCGCCGGTCATCTCCTTTACCATGAATATTCCCGGCCCCGTAAAGCTCCTCCCCCACGTGACAGACGCCTTCCAGGACGGCGCCCGGGCGGTGGAGGAGGCCCTCTCCCGCCGGCAGATTCCTCTGCTCCGCCGGGAGATGATCCGGGAAAAAACCGGCTGGGAGGCCTTTTTCTGCGCAGATGCCAGCCCGGAGACCTTAAAGGAAATCACCGTGGCCATTGAAGACCGGGATCCGGTGGGGCGGCTCTACGATATGGACGTGATCCGGACGGACGGCTCCAAAGTGTCCCGGGAGGATCTTCATCTTCCCGGCCGGAAATGCCTTCTCTGCGGGGAACCGGCCCACGCCTGCGCCAGAAGCCGCCGCCACTCCGTGGAGGAGCTGACAGAGGAAATTCAGCGGATTCTGGCGGGGAGGTACGGAAGATGAAACCTTCTGACGGATTTCCGGCCTTCCTCACCGCCGCCGTCCGCACCGCCCTCACCGCGGAGGTGGAAACCACCCCGAAACCCGGTCTGGTGGATCTTCACGACAATGGTTCCCACCGGGACATGGACTGCGATACCTTTCGGAAAAGCGCCGCTGCCATCTCCCCCTTTCTCGGGGAGATGGGGGAAATCGGCCGGGAGTGGGGCGGCTCTCTCCCGGAACTCTTCGGGCGCATCCGCCCGGTGGGGGTGAGAGCCGAAGACGCCATGTTCGCGGCCACCGGCGGGGTGAACACCCACAAGGGGGCCATCTTTTCCCTGGGAATTCTCTCCGCTGCCGCCGGCTACTGTTTCCAGAAGCGGGGACGATTTCTGCCGGAGGAGATCCTCTCCGCCGCCGGGAAGATGGTGAGAGAAGCCATGGAGCGGGATTTTTCCGCCATGGACCTGTCCGCCCCCTCCACCCACGGGGAGCGGCTCTACGCCAGGTACGGCTGCCGGGGAATCCGGGGGGAGGCTGCCGACGGCTTCCCCTCCATCCGGGACGTGGCCCTTCCGGTCATGAGGGACGGCCTGCAGAACCACCGGGAAATCAACCGGGTCCGCCTGCAGGTCCTCCTCTCTCTCATGGCCGCCGTGGAGGACACCAACATCCTGATCCGCTCCGACATGGAGACCCTGGAGTGGGCCCGCAGGCAGGCGGCGGATTTTCTTCGGGAAGGCGGCGCCTATAGAGCGGATGGTCCTGACCGTCTCGCCGCCATGAACCGGGCCTTTGTGGAGAAAAATATCAGCCCCGGCGGCTGCGCCGACCTGCTGGCGGGAACTATTTTTCTGACCTTACTGGAACAGGCTGTCCCGTCTGGGGAAAGAGCAGATCCCACCGGCAGGCATGAGACCGGATCCCCTCTTTCCCCTTCCGTTGATCTGTGATATACTGATTGCTGCGGACAGTCCGCAGACGAAAAGACAATGGAGGAATCGACATGGCATTTGACGGAATCGTGATCGCCAATCTTGTGCGTGATTTTAAGCAGGCCCTGGAAGGGGGACGGGTGACAAAAATCGCCCAGCCGGAAAAGGACGAACTGCTCTTTACCATAAAAAACCAGAAAAACAGCTGGCGGCTGCTGATCTCAGCCAGCGCCAGCCTGCCTCTCATCTATTTTACAGAGGCCAACAAACCCAGCCCTCTGACGGCCCCCAACTTCTGTATGCTGCTGCGCAAGCACATCGGAAGCGCCCGGATCGTCTCCGTGACCCAGCCGGGCCTGGAGCGGGTGATCCAGATCGAATTTGAGCATCTGGACGAGCTGGGAGACCTGTGCCGGAAAAAATTGATGGTGGAGATCATGGGAAAACACAGCAACATTATCTTCTGCAGGGAGGACGGAACCATTTTAGACAGCATCAAGCACGTGTCCGCCCAGTTAAGCTCCGTGCGGGAGGTACTGCCGGGACGGCCCTACTTTATTCCCATGACCGTGGAGAAGAAAAATCCCCTGGAGGTGACGGAGGAGGAGTTCCGCACTGTCCTCACCGCCTCCCCCTCTCCCCTCCACAAGGCCCTTTACCAGAAACTTACCGGCTTAAGCCCCATTATGGGCACGGAGATCTGCCACCTGGCCTCCATCGACGGGGATGTGCCGGCGTCCAGCTTAAACGATCTGGAGATGACCCACCTCTATCACACCTTCTCCCTTCTCATGGAGGACGTGAAGGAAGGCCGCTTTCAGCCAAACATCGTCTACCAGGACGGGAATCCGGTGGAGTTCGCCTCCCTCCCCCTCACCTGCTTTGAGGGAGGAGATTATCAGGCAGTGGCCTACGACAGCATCAGCGCCCTGCTGGAGGACTACTACTCCGCCAGGAACCGGGTGAACCGGATCAAGCAGAAATCGGTGGATCTGCGGAAAATCGTTCAGACTCTCCTGGAACGGAACTACAAAAAATACGATCTCCAGGAGAAACAGCTGAAGGATACGGAAAAGCGGGAGAAATACCGGATCTACGGGGAGCTGTTGAACACCTACGGCTACGAGCTTTCCGGCGGGGAAAAATCTTTCACCTGCCTAAACTACTACACCGGCCAGGAAGTGACCATTCCTCTGGATGACCAGCTCTCCGCAAAGGAAAACGCCCAGAAGCATTTCGACAAATACAACAAGCTGAAACGGACCTACGAGGCCCTCACCGACCAGGTGGCGGAGACAAAAAGGGAAATCGAGCACCTGGAATCCATCAGCACCGCCCTGGACATCGCCTTGAAGGAGGAGGATCTGGTGGAGATCAAAGAGGAGATGATGGAGTACGGCTACATCAAGAAGCGGCCCGCCGGGAGCAAGAAGCCGAAGATCACCAGCCGGCCTCTCCACTACATTTCCAGCGACGGATTCCACATCTACGTGGGCAAGAACAATTACCAGAACGAGGAAGTGACCTTCAAGCTGGCAAACGGCGGGGACTGGTGGTTCCACGCCAAGGGGATTCCCGGCTCCCACGTGATTGTGAAAACCGAGGGAAAGGAGCTTCCCGACCGGGTGTTTGAGGAAGCCGGGGCCCTGGCCGCCTACTACTCCAAGGGCCGGGACAACGACAAGGTGGAGATCGACTACATCCAGCGCAAGCACGTAAAAAAAGCCGCAGGCGGAGCCCCCGGCTTTGTGATCTACCACACCAATTATTCTCTTATCGCTTCTCCCTCCTGCAATCTGAAGGAGGTTCAGTGAGGTTCAGCCGTTTTTCAGCCGGCCTCCCCATAAGGCGTATATGAAAAAACCGGCGCAGTCTCTGACTGCGCCGTTCTTCTCTACGGGATAATTTCAATCCAGTATCCATCCGGATCGGTGATGAAATAGATACCCATGGCCTCATTGACAAAGACCACACATCCCATCTCCTGATGCTTCCGGAACATTTCTTCATAGTTGTCCGCCCGGAATGCCAGATGGAATTCACATTCGCCCAGATCATAGGCTTCCGTCCGGTCTTTTAACCAGGTCAGCTCCAGGGTAAAATCAGACTTCCCGTCTCCCAGATAGACCAGCTGAAAGGATCCGTCCTCCGCTTCCTTTCTTCTCACCGGCTCCAGGCCCAGGGCTTCCTTATAAAACGTCAGACTCTTTTCCAGATCCAGCACGTTGAAATTAAAGTGATTAAATGTCACCATCAGATTTTCTCCTCTCCCGGCCGCAGCCGGTTTTTCCTTTTTCCCTATTCCGCCGACATCTGCACATTGACAGCCATGGGAGTCTCCCCGCGCATCTCCTGATTCGGGTCCACGGAATAGAAATTGCACTCAATATCCAGCTCAATATACCGCTGCTTCATCACCGGAATCACCAGATCTGCCCAGTGATCTTTCAGGTGGATCTCCTGGATCAGGCGGTCTCCGGAGGAGACGGTGATGGTCTCATTGCCCGTGATCTCCTTCGGCGCGTAGAAACCGATCCGCAGCTGGCCGGAGGTGCCGGTAAACACTCGGATCTTCGTCTTCTGATCCATCCAGCCGTCATATTCGTAATAGCCGTAGACATTCTGATATTTTTTGATCTTGATCATGGAGGTCACATCCACATACCGGTGATGCTCCGGATCCTCCTTCAGCACGATCTTTTTGTCCCGGTCTGTGATGGGCCACGCCTCTCCCAGACTGTCAATGAACTTCACCGTGGGCAGAGGCTGACTGGGATCCCTGCGGTAAGGCCGCCAGAAGGCGTCCGTCCGGTACTCCGCGTCCTCCCACTCCTCCCCGATGATATAGATCTCAGAGCCGAAGATATCGTCCCCGTACACACCCCAGGTCACATCTGCCAGGGAATTGGCCTCCTCCTGTCCTTTCCAGAAGTACAGGTTCTCATAATTGTCCCGGTAAAACAGCTCCACGGGGAGGATCAGCACAAAATAGCAGGCTGCCGCCGCAAAGGCCGCCCGCCCCGCCAGTTTTCCGCCGCCGTTTTTGACGATCTTCCACAGATAAGCCAGCAGAATCAGAGCCGCGCTGTAGGTCACATACACCCACCGCATTTCCAGCCGCACAGTGACGCTGGCCGCGCCGATGCACATGGCCATAAACAGAAGAATCAGCAGAATGGTGCAGAGATACTCCTTTCGCCTCTTTTTCTGTTTCCAGATGGAAAACGCGGCGAGAAGCACCAGGACACCCAGAATGGCATCTGTCAGGTACACCACTGCCCGCAGCCGCCGGGGCACGTTCTGCCACTCCACCCCGTCCAGATGAATGGGGCCGGCGTTGACGCCGAACACATAGAGCACATTGTCCACCGCGTAGCCCAGAGCTTCCTGGAGGGAAAAGGTGTCCGTCACCTCCGTGCCGCCGGTTCCCGCGGGAATAATGGTTCCCGTGGTCAGAAGGCGGAGTGCCATCACCGCGGCGAAGGACAGAAAGGCCCAGATCAGCAGGCGGTACTCCTTCTTTCCCGTCAGCGCGTGCTTGAACACCACCGCTGCCGCCAGCACCACCAGAAGCACCATGTACCGCTCGTGAATCAGGCTCACAATAAAATAGAGGCCAGAGGCGGCCATGTAGAGTTTCCTGCCGTCTCCCAGCCCGTTTAAATACCGGTACATGAGATAGAGGATGATCAGGGCCAGCCACAGAGCCGACGCCTCCATCAGGCCGTAGCCTTGGGTGATCTGGTAATAGGAAAGGTGGGACAGCAGATAAGCCAGTCCGCAGGCTCCCGCCAGAAAGGGACATCCGGCAATTTTCCTCACAATGTGAAACAGGGTCAGGGCAATCAGGGCGTTCACCACAATGTTGAAGGGCACCATAAGCCAGATATCCGGTCCCATAAACAGCAGCTGCAGATAGCATAGAATGTTGTGGATCAGCCGGAATTTCGTTCCTCCCAGGGGCAGGATAAACTCCCGCAGGGACTCCGTATCAAAACAATACCACAGGTATAAATCATCCCCGTACAGGCCGGTCATCTTTATCCCGTGGTTGACCCAGAAGGCAAACAGGAGGAATACCCCCAGAGCGAGGAGGTATTCCATCCGGAGAAAACGTCTCTCCTGTTTTTCCATTTTTAATATTTCCTTTTTCCCTTAGTATTTCAGCGGATTTCCGTCTTTCCGCCCATGTAGGGACGGAGAACCTCAGGAATTCTCACGCTGCCGTCCGCCTGCAGGTTATTCTCCAGGAACGCGATGAGCATTCTGGGCGGAGCCACCACTGTGTTGTTCAGGGTGTGGGCAAAGTACTTATTGCCGTCCGCTCCATTTACACGGATCTTTAACCGGCGGGCCTGAGCGTCTCCCAGGTTGGAGCAGCTTCCCACCTCAAAATACTTCTTCTGTCTCGGGGACCAGGCCTCCACGTCCACAGACTTCACCTTCAAGTCTGCCAGATCGCCGGAACAGCACTCCAGAGTCCGCACCGGAATGTCCATGGAGCGGAACAGATCCACCGTGTTCTGCCACAGCTTGTCAAACCACATCTTGGAGTCCTCCGGCTTGCAGACCACGATCATCTCCTGCTTCTCAAACTGGTGAATCCGGTACACGCCTCTCTCCTCAATGCCATGGGCGCCCTTCTCCTTGCGGAAGCAGGGGGAATAGCTGGTGAGGGTATAGGGAAGCTCCTCCTCCGGAATGATCTGGTCGATAAACTTTCCGATCATGGAGTGCTCGCTGGTGCCGATGAGGTACAGGTCCTCTCCCTCGATCTTGTACATCATGGCGTCCATCTCCGCAAAGCTCATAACGCCGGTCACCACATTGCTGCGGATCATGAAGGGAGGCACGCAGTAGGTAAATCCTCTGTCGATCATGAAATCCCTGGCGTAGGCAAGCACGGCGGAATGAAGTCTGGCAATGTCGCCCATAAGGTAGTAGAATCCGTTGCCGGCCACTCTTCTGGCGCTGTCCAGATCAATTCCATGGAACTTCTCCATGATCTCCGTGTGATAGGGGATCTCAAAATCCGGAACTACCGGCTCCCCGTATCTCTGAACCTCCACATTCTCGCTGTCGTCCTTTCCGATGGGTACGGAGGGATCGATGATGTTGGGAATGGTCATCATGATCTTGAGGATTCTCTCCTCATATTCCTTCTCCAGAACTTCCAGCTCAGCCAGACGCTTCGCGCCTTCCGCTACCTGGCGCTTTACCTCCTCGGCCTCCTCCTTCTTTCCCTGTCCCATAAGGGCGCCGATCTGCTTGGACAGCTTGTTCCGGTTTGCCCTCAGGGTGTCAGCCTCAGCCTTGGTGGCGCGGTTCTTCGCATCCAGGTCGATCACCTCGTCCACCAGGGGCAGCTTGGCGTCCTGGAATTTGTTCTTAATGTTCTGTTTTACAATGTCCGGATTCTCCCGGACAAACTTTAAGTCTAGCATAGCTTGGATCTTCCTCCTGTATTTTGAAATGGGAACCGCGGGTCCAAAAACCGCGGGAATCTGCGCTTGATTATACTACAAAAGCGGCGCAAATTAAAGCCCTTTTCTAGGATATGTGAAAAAAGATGCCCGTTTTCCGAAGGATGGGCCGAAGAGCCATGTAGACGGCCACCACCACCACCGTGCCGGCCACGGCGTTTAACAGCGTCACTCCCGCCGCCCAGGTGGTCATGATTTTGGCCGCCGGCTCCGGAATTCCCAGAATCAGATTCTTGTAAAAATATCCCACCACCGGATCAGCGATCACGTTAAATCCCAGGGAAACCGCAGAGGCGATCAATGTCCACTTGAAAATATATTTCCCGTCATGATCTTCTGTAATATGGGCGATCCGATGGGCGATGAAGCCGGCGATCAGCCCGATACAGAATTTCAGAATAAAGGTCTTCGGCGCGCTGGTCACGTAGGCCGGATCCATCAGGTCCGCCACCGTCATCCCCAGGGAACCTGCCAGTCCTCCGTAGACCCCGCCCAGCAGAAGGGCCGCCAGCACACAGAAGGCGTTGCCCACATGGAGGGCCACAAAATCTCCGCCCATGGTGGGGATCGGGATCTTCAGAAAGGTAAAGCAGACGTAGCACAGCGCCGCCATCAGTCCTGTAAGCACGATCTTGTAAAGTTTGTCATTTTCCCGCTGTTTCATAAAGCATCACTCCTGTCTCTTGTATTCAAGTTCTGCCTTATCTTATGACAGAAGTGGCTTGTTTTAAATATCCAGTTTATTGTTTTTTAGCCAGTCCAGTTGGTCAGTCCCTGGACTCCACGCAGATCAGAACCCCCTGGTCAAAGGTGATGGACGCCTCCTCCGCCGCCAGCTCATTGCTGATGCACAGGCAGGGACCGATGGAAATGTCTTTTTTGGTCAGAGGATACTTAAAGCCCCGCAGGGTGATCCCCTTCACCTCCATGGTCAGCGGCAGGAAGGAGACGTATTTTCCCCACAGCTCCTCTCTGCGGAAGGTCCTCCCCTCCGTCAGCACGGTGATCCGGTTGCGGCTGTCCAGAATGGACGCCTCCGCCCCCAGCTTCGCCCCGTAGTACAGCAGATGGACATTGCCCAGGGCGTGGTCGAACCGGCCCCCCAGGGCTCCTAGGATCACCAGTTCCCGGCAGCCGGCCCTGACCGCCGTGGTCACCGCCAGCTCCGTGTCCGTCTCGTCCTTCTCCGGCCGGTGCACCTCCCAGTGGATTTCCCGGTGTTCATGGCCCTCCGCCAGGGTAACCGGGTCGGCAGAGTCAAAATCTCCCACCGCCGCATCCACGGAAAGCCCCAGGTCCAGAGCCCCCTTCAGGCCGGAGTCCACAGCGATGATCATGTCAAAATTCTGATCTTTCAGATAAGCCGACGCGAAATCCTCCTCCAGGCTTCCCCCGGAGATAATCAGCGCCCGCTTCGTTTCCTGCTCCCTCATGATAAGGCCTCATACTGGCGGAAGACGTCCAGAAATTCCTTCACATTGGCGGCCGCATCTCCCTGAAACACGGCGGAACCGGCTACAAACACGTTGGCTCCCGCCTCCATCAGGTCTCTCACATTCCCGGCCGTAACGCCTCCGTCCACCTGAATGTCCAGGGATGGATTCTTCTTCTCAGCCATCTCCCGCAGACAGCGCACCTTGTCCAGGGCGTAGGGGATGAATTTCTGTCCCCCGAATCCGGGATTGACGGACATGATCAGGGCCATGTCCAGCTCCGGCAGAATGTATTCCAGAGTGGATACGGGCGTGGCGGGGTTTAAGGCCACCGCCGCCTTCAAGCCGGCCTCCTTAATCTGGCTGACCGTCCGGTCCAGATGGACACAGGCCTCCTGGTGGACGCAGATCAGGTCTGCCCCTGAATCCTTAATATCCTGGATGTACCTTCCCGGCTCCTCCACCATCATGTGAACGTCAAACACCAGTCCGGTACAGCTTCTCAGGCTCTTTAACACCGGCATGCCGAAGGAAATGCTGGGCACAAAAGCCCCGTCCATCACATCCAGATGGAGGTATTTCGCCCCGGCGTCCTCCACCGCTTTCACCTGCTCTGCCAGGTGTCCAAAATCCGCCGCCAGCAGCGACGGTGCCAAAATGTACATCCTAATACCTCCTTTTATCCTTCAGTTCCTGATACATCAGCCGGTAATTCTCATACCGGCTCTCCGGAATCTCTCCCCGCTGCACCGCGTCCTTGACCCCGCAGTCCCGCTCTCCGATGTGGACGCAGCCCAGAAAACGGCACTGGTCCTCCCACCGGGCAAACTCCGGGAAATAATTTTTCAGCTCCGACGCCTCCATGTTCTCGATGTACATGGAGGAAAAACCGGGGGTATCCATCATATAAGTGTGATTTCCCAGGGAAAACAGCTCCGTGTGGCGGGTGGTGTGCCGTCCCCGCTGGATCTTTTCGCTGATGCTTCCCGTGGCCATGGCCGCCTCCGGGAACAGCTTGTTGGTCAGGGAGGATTTCCCCACGCCGGATGGCCCGGCAAACACCGTGGTTTTTCCCGCAAGCTTCTCCCTCACCTGCTCGATCCCGGTTTCCTCATAGGTGCTGGTAAACATCACCTCATAACCGGCCGTCTCGTAAATACGGCGGTATTCCTCTCCTCTGCCCTCATTCTGTAAATCTGCCTTGTTGAAGCAGATGATCACCGGAACCTGCTGGGCCTCCATCATCACCAGAAACCGATCCAGCAGATTTAAATTGGGCTCCGGATGACTGACGGCAAACACCACCAGGGCCTGGTCCACATTGGCGGCCGCCGGGCGGATCAGGGCATTCTTCCTGGGGAGGATCTCCGTCACATTTCCCTCCAGATCTTTCTCATCCGTCAGGTCAAATTCCACATTGTCCCCCACCAGGGGCTTGATCTTCCGGTTGCGGAACACCCCTTTGGCCCGGCACTGCACCACCAGTCCCTGGCCGTCATCCACGTAATAAAATCCTGCAATTCCTTTAATAATCTTTCCTCTCATACTGCCTCACCCAAGGGGAAAAAACTGTACTGTATAGGAGCGGATCACTTCCTGGGTGTCCGCGTTGACAATCTGCACCTCTCCCGTATCCACGCCGGGGGCCCCCTCAATATTGGAGAAGCTCACCGGAACCAGAGTGGATCCGTTGATGGTAGTCGCCGGCATCAGGGGGGTGTACTGGGTCTCCCCGTCCACCACCTGCATCAGCCGGATCAGAATCCGAAGCTCCACGCTGCCGGAGCCGGGACCGATGAGAGAGCTGGGGTCGAAGGTGGTATTGATAGCGCCCACATACCTCTGGCCCTCTCCGCTGGCCGGGCCGGCGCTGACCGTATAGCCCACAGAGCTTCCTCTCATGATGGCGGTTCCCTTCGGAACCTCCTGTCCCATGATACGGCCCTTCTCCACGGTGGAACTGTTGTCATAAGTCACTCTTCCGGCCTCCAGTCCCGCGTCCGTCAGCAGGGTGACCGCATCCTCCTCCGTCTGGTTCAGAAGATCGGGCATCACCGTCATGGCCTGCTCCGGCCCGTCGCTGACCACCACGGTCACAGTGCCGCCGGCGGCCACTGTCGTGGGATCACAGCTGATGATCTTTCCAGCCTCCACCACATCGTCATACTGGTGCTGAAAGCTGGCGGTAATCCGATTCTGAGCAAAGAAATCCTTTGCCTCGTCCTCCGTCATCTCCATGACGCCGAGGGCCGCCAGATCCATCTGATCGGAACCCAGGCTCGCCGTCAGCTTCACCCGGGAGTAGCGTTCCACCGCCTCTCCCTCCGCCGGATCCTGGCTGATGACCGTATCTTTTTGGGCCGTGTCGTCGTAGACCTCCTCCCACTCCGGGATCAGGTTGTACTCCGCCAGGCGGTCCTCCGCCTCGTCCATGGTGAGACCGGTCACCGACGGCATGCGGACCATGGTTCCGTCCTCTTCTCCATCGGTCTCCTCTGTCTCCTCCATGCTCTCCTGGCTCTGGGACTCCCGTCCGCCGGAGCCCAGGTTAAAGATGCCTCCAACCCGAACCAGCACCAGAATTACGCCCACCACAAAGATCACCGCCACGAAAATTCCCAGGCCGGTGAGCAGCCGTTCCAGCTGGGGACTGACGTCCTCATTTCTGGGAGGCTTTTCTCTCTCCCGCCGGGGCCGTTTTTTTCCTGTGCGCTCCGGAAGGCTCTCCTCAGACTCCCCGGACGGTTCCTCCTCCGAGGGACTCCCCTCAGGAACCACCTTCCGGCCGATCTCCGGCTGATTCTCCTCCTCTGCCCGGCGGTTTCTGCTTCCCTGGCGGATTTGGCTCAGCTCCTCCGGACTGATGGTCACCGTCTTGGCGGTGGCGTCCGCCCTGGGAACCGCCTCCACAAAGTCTCCGTCCGGCTCAATCAGAGCCCTGCGCAGATCCCGGATCACTTCACCCATGGAGCTGTAGCGGTACTCCGCCTTCTTCTCCGTGCACTTGAGAATGATCTTCTCCAGACTCACCGGCACCTCCGGATTGATCTCCGAGGGCAGACGGATGGGCTCCTCCAGATGGGCCAGGGCCACTGTCACCGTGTTGTCCCCCTCAAAGGGAACTCTGCCCGTCACCATCTCATAGAGGGTGATTCCAAAGGAGTAAATATCGCTTCTGGTATCGCAGTAGCCGCCCCGGGCCTGTTCCGGAGAAATGTAGTGGACAGATCCCATGGCCGTGGCGCTCATGGTCTGGGAGGACGCCGCCCTGGCAATGCCGAAATCCGTCACCTTGACCTTGCCGTCCATGGAAATGATGATGTTCTGAGGCTTGATATCCCGGTGGATAATGCCGTTTTCATGGGCCGCCTCAATGCCCTGGGCCATCTGAAGGGCGATTCCGATGGCCTCCTTCGTTCCCAGAGCGCCCTTTTTGGCGATATAGCTTTTCAGGGTGATCCCCTCCACCAGCTCCATGACGATATAGTGGAGGTTTCCCTCATCCACCACGTCGTAGACGCTGACTATATTGGGATGGGACAGCCTGGCCGCCGCCTGGGCCTCCATTTTGAACTTCTCCACAAATGAGGCGTCAGAGCTGAATTCTTCTTTCAGCACCTTGATCGCCACCAGGCGGTTCAGCTTGTGGCACTTTGCCCGGTAGACATCCGACATTCCGCCGGAGCCGATCTTCTCCAGGATCTCATACCGGTCCTGCAGAAAGGTTCCTGTGCTCAGCATTTCATCCCACCTCCTCTTGATAATCCGCAAGGATCACCGTGATATTGTCCCGGCCGCCGTTTTCGTTGGCCTGATCCACCAGCCGCTGCACCCGCCGCCTGAGGCTTTCGCCGGCGGAGGCAATCTCCGCAATTTTCTCGTTGTCCACCATGTTGGTCAGACCGTCGGAGCACAGCAGGATCTTGTCCCCGTCCTCCAGATCCACCTCAAAGAAATCCGCCTCCACCCGCTCGGTCATTCCCGCCGCCCGGGTGATAATATTTTTCTGGCTTAAATACTCCTGGCTGCCCCGGACCATCCGTCCGGCGGCCACCATCTCCTCCACGTAGGAGTGGTCTCTGGTCACCTGATAGGCCTTTTTTCTCCGGATCAGGTACAGACGGCTGTCGCCGATATTGGAGACATAGAGAGTTTTTCCCTCCGTGGTGGCTGCCACCAGGGTAGTTCCCATGCCCATCAGCTCCTCTTTCTCCACCGCCTCCCGGTACAGCTCCCGGTTCACCTGGCGGATTGCCTTCTCCAGCACCGACACCGGCGCTTTTCCGTCAGACGTCCTGACGCAGGCTACCAGATGCTGAATCAGAAAGCGGGAGGCGTAATCCCCCGCCCGGTGTCCGCCCATGCCGTCGGCCACCAGAAACAGATTCTCCAGCGGTCCGATTTTCTCTGAGGTGGCGAACACAAAATCCTGGTTCATGCTTCTCGCCATCCCGATGTCTGTCAGCGCGTAAGACTCCATTTTCCTCAGGCCTCCTTTTTGTCCATGTAGCTCTTTCTCAGCTGGCCGCAGGCCCCGCCGATGTCCCGTCCCATCTCCCGGCGCACCGTCACGTTGATGCCCCGGCGCTCCAGATAATTTTTAAACGCCTCCACCGCCTCCCGGTTGGACTGCACAAAGTTTCTCTCCCGGATAGGATTCACCGGAATCAGGTTCACATGGCCGTGGCAGCCGCCGATTAAGTCCGCCAGGGCCCTGGCCTCCTCCAGATTGTCGTTGACCCCTTTCACCAGGCTGTACTCAAAGGTAAGCCGCCTTCCCGTCTTCTCCCAGTAGTACATACAGGCGTCCAGCACTTCTTTTAAGGGATAGCGGTTGGCGATGGGCATCAGCTGCCTTCTCACCTGGTCGTTGGGCGCGTGGAGGGAGAGGGCCAGAGTGATCTGAAGCCCCTCCTCCGCCAGTTTCCGGATCTGGGGCACCAGGCCGCAGGTGGAAACGGTAATGTTTCTCTGACTGATGTTCAAGCCCTCGGGAGCGCTGAGCAGGCGGATAAAGCGGACCACGCTGTCATAGTTGTCCATGGGCTCTCCGGAACCCATGACCACCACGTTGGAGACCCGCTCCCCCGTCTCCCGCTGGATCCGGTACACCTGCTCCAGAATCTCCGACGGGAGGAGGTTTCTCGCCAGACCGTCCAGGGTGGAAGCGCAGAACCGGCATCCCATGCGGCACCCCACCTGGGAGGAGACGCACACGGAATTGCCGTGGTGGTACCTCATGAGCACGCTCTCAATCACATTCCCGTCATTTAAGCGGAACAGATATTTTCTGGTGCCGTCCACCCCGGAGACCTTCACATCCACCGTCTCCAGGGCCGTCCATATGTATTCCCGGGCCAGGCGGTCTCTCAGCGGCTTTGACAGATTGGTCATCTCGTCAAAGTCCGCCGCCAGTTTCTGGTGCATCCACTGGTACAGCTGTTTTGCCCGGAAGGATTTCTCTCCCATGGCCTGAAGCTCCTCTGTCAGTTCCTCCAGGGTCATGGATTTTAAGTCCTTCTTCTCCATAATCACTCAATGCTCCTCGATGCCTTCCTGCGGAACACGGAAATAAAAAATCCGTCGCAGGGATATTTTCCCGGCAGCAGCTGGATCCAGCCGTCCTTCATGGATTCCTCCCGGATTCCCGGTCCCAGCTTTCCGGTGATGTCAACTGGTTCAAAAGGGAAACTGCCCGAAAACCAGGCTGCATTTTCCTGATTTTCCAGGGCGTCCACCGTACAGGTGGAGTAGATCAGCAGCCCACCCGGCTTCACGTATCTCCAGACCACAGACAGGATTTCCCGCTGAAGCTTCGCCAGATCTTCCAGATCCCTCTCTGTGATCCTGTATTTGATATCCGGCTTTTTGCCGATGATTCCCAGACCGGAGCAGGGCAGATCCGCGATGACCACATCCGCCTGCTCCACCGACTCCTCCTTCAGCTCCAGGGCATCCCACACCTGGGCCTTTACGTTGGCGCACCCGGTCCGCTCCACATTCTCCTCAATCAGAGCGACCTTCTGCCAGGTGAGATCCCTGGCCTCCACCAGACCTGTGCCCTTCAAAAGCTCCGCCAGGTGCAGGCTCTTTCCGCCGGGAGCGCTGCACACATCGATGATGTGGCTGCCCGGAGCCGGGTCCGCCAGGCGTCCCACAAAGGAAGAACTCAGATCCTGTACCTGGATCCATCCTTTCTGAAACGCCTCCAGTCCCTCCAGATAATCGTACTCCTTCAGGATCAGAAGGTCCTCCCCATAAGGCGACGGCTCCGCCGCCGCTCCCTGGCTTTCCAGGGAATGAAGGATCTCCTCCCTGGAAGCCAGACTCACGTTGCACCGCACCGCCGTTCCCCGGTCTTCCAGGAATGCCTTCATCATTTTTTCCGTCTCCTCTTTCCCGATCTGTTCCTCCCAGCGGGCGATCAGCCACCGGGGCATGGAATATTTCAGGGAAATGTCCTCAAAGTCAAACTCCGCCTTCCGCCTGGACAGGCTGCGGAGCACCCCGTTCACAAATCCCTTCAGCCCGGAAAACTTCCGTCTGACTGCCAGCTTCACCGCCTCATTGCAGGCCGCAGAGTCGGGAACCCGGTCCATATAGAGGATCTGGTAGGCGCTCATCCGCAGAAGGGTGCGGATGAGCGGCTTCATCTTTTCCGTTTTTACCTTGGAGCAGGCATTTAAAGCCTGGTCGATGGGAAGCAGCCGCTCCACCGTCCCGTCCACCACCCGGGTGATGAAGGCTCTCTCCTGCTTTTCCAGATATTGATATTTGAAAAGGGCGCGGGAGAGCGCCACATGGACGAAAGCACCGTTTTCCAGCACCTCCGTCAGCACGTCCAGCGCGATCTCCCGCCCTCCGGTTTCCTTAATTGTCACGGTTATTTCTTCCTCCAAACAGGATAATCAGACGCAGCAGCTGCAGAATGGTCCCCGCCGCTGCCGCCACGTAGGTGAGGGCCGCCGCCCTCAGCACCTTTCCGGCGCCGTCCACCTCGTCTCCCCGCAGAATTCCCAAGCGGTCCAGCAGGGACACCGCCCGGCTGGAGGCGTTGAACTCCACCGGCAGGGTGACAAGCTGAAACAGCACTCCCAGAGAAAACAGCAGAATCCCCAGGTGCAGGAAGGGGCTCATGCCGAACAGAACTCCGATGATAATGATGGGCCAGGACAGATTGGTCCCGATATTCACCACAGGCACCAGGGCGGTGCGGATGCTTAAAGGCGCATACTGGCTGGCATGCTGAACCGCATGGCCGCACTCGTGGGCCGCCACTCCCACCGCCGCCACGGAGGAAGATCCGTAGACCGACTGGGAGAGATTTACCGTCTTTGTCCTGGGGTCATAGTGATCCGTCAGGTTCCCCCGGACCGGGCGGACCTGCACGTCGTAAAGGCCCTGGGAATCCAGAATTCTTCTGGCCGTCTCCGCCCCTGTCATCCCGGACAGGCTCCTCACCCGGGAAAACCGGTTGAACGTGGACTGCACCCGCCCCGATGCCCACATGGAGATCAGGGCGCCGATAATCACCAGAATCAGCGTGGGATCCCAGTAAAATCCGAAGCCATAACGGGGATATCCGTATCCGTAACCGTAATATCCCATCGCCGTCAGAAATGTCATTTAGCTGCTCTCCTTTCCAGTACCGTTCCCTTTTCCAGAGAGTATCCCCGCAGGAAGTCCTGAATATCCATCCGCTTTTTCCCCTCCAGCTGAAGGCTGCGGACGGAGAGGGAACCTTTTCCAGTCTGTATGATCAGCTGATCCTTCGACACCTCCGCCACTGTGCCGGGCTCCACTCCGTACTCCCGGTCTGTCACATCGGCGTCCCAGATCTTCAAAGTCTTTCCGTGAAGGGAGGTGTAGGCGCTGGGCCAGGGGTTTAAGCCCCGGATCAGCCGCTCAATGGCCGCTCCGCCCATGGTCCAGTCAATATCTCCCAGGGATTTCTTCAGCATTTTCGCGTAGCAGCTGCCCTCGTCCGTCTGGGGCGTCCCTTTCAAAGTGCCGTCCTCCAGTCCCTTCAGGGTGGAGAGAATCAGCCTGCCCCCCACGGCGGACAGCTTATCATGAAGGCTGCCTCCCGTCTCTTTCGGATCCAGGGGCACCACCTCTTTCTCCAGCATATCTCCCGTGTCCAGTCCTTCGTTCATGAACATGGTAGTGACTCCCGTCTCCTTTTCCCCGTCGATCACCGCCCACTGGATGGGGGCCGCTCCCCGGTATTTGGGGAGAAGGGAGGCGTGGATGTTCACACATCCGTATCTGGGAATCTCCAGAATGGACTTCGGCAGGATCTGGCCGAAAGCCACCACCACAATGACATCCGGGGCCAGGTCCGCCAGCGTCTTTACAAATTCCGGCTCCCGCACCTTCACCGGCTGGTAGACCGGAATCCCCATCTCCAGAGCTTTCTCCTTCACCGGGGTCATGAGCACAGCCTTCCCCCGGCCTTTGGGTTTATCCGGCTGGGTGACAGCGGCAATCACCTGATGGCCTCCCTTTACCAGAGCCTCCAGAGCCGGAACAGAAAAATCCGGCGTTCCCATAAATACAATGCGCATGCTTACTCCTCGCTTTCTTCCTCATCCGGGGCGTCCACGTCCTCCAGCTCTCCTTCCACCAGGGTCACGTAAAGTTTTCCCTTCAGATGGTCGCACTCATGGCAGATGGCCCGGGCCAGCAGTCCGTTCCCCTCCAGCTCATAGGGCTCCATCTTTTCATTGAGAGCTCTCACCTTCACATGGTCCGGTCTGGTGACCACGCCCGTCTTTCCCGGCACGCTTAAGCATCCCTCGTAGCCGGTCTGCTGACCGGATGTCTCCAGGATCTCCGGGTTGATCAGCACATACTGATTGCCGTCGTCCACGTCTATGGTGACGATCTGGCGCAGCACTCCCACCTGGGAGGCGGCCAGGCCTACCCCGTTCTCCTCATACATGGTCTCAAACATGTCATCTATCAGCTCCGCGATCCGCGGCGTCATCTCCTTCACCGGCTTGCACGTCTTTGTCAGGATCTCATCCCCGATCACTCTTACTTTCCTGATTGCCATAATTCTCTCATTCCTCCGCTGTTTCATTCTTATGATTCCGGCCGGTCACTGCATGTCAAAGCCCAGCAGCACCGGCAGTTCCAGTTTTTCGATCTGTTCCCGGATTTTTAATAGTATATCATAATTTTCATGCTTAATATATAAAATTTTTCTGTAAATATCATTAACTTTGTATACAGGGGCATCCACCGGGCCGATGATCTCCGCAGGCGTCCGGGCTCCGGACTCCTGCCCCACGTCTTCTCCCATGTTTTCCGTTCCGGCTCTTTCCGCCGCCTCTCTCATGCCGCGGGCCGCCTGGATCAGCACCTCCTCCTTCGGGGAGGAGGCCACAATGGTCAGCATCCCCACCGCCGGGGGATAGTGAAGCATCCTCCGGTAGCTCATCTCCTCCTCATAAAACATCTCATAGTCCTGGCTGGCGGCGGCCTGGATGCTGTAGTGCTCCGGCATATAGGTCTGGATCACCACCCTGCCCGCGTGCTCCCCCCGGCCCGCACGGCCCGCCGCCTGGGTGAGAATCTGGAAAGTCCGCTCCCCGCAGGCAAAATCCGGAGCGTGGAGGGAAAGATCCGCCGCCAGCACTCCCACCAGGGTCACCCGGGGGAAATCGTGGCCCTTCACGATCATCTGGGTGCCGATGAGAATATCCGCCTCCCCGTCCCCGAAGGCAGCCAGAATCTCCTCGTGTCCGCCTTTTCTGGACGTGGTGTCCATGTCCATGCGGAGGACTCTGGCCTGGGGAAACATCTTTCTGGTCAGCTCCTCGATCTTCTGGGTCCCCGTGCCGAAACCGGCGATGTAGGGGGACCCGCAGGAGGGGCACCGGTCCGGCATGGGAATCTCATAGCCGCAGTAATGGCATTTGAGCCTGCCGTTTCTGTGAAGGGTCAGGCTCACGTCACAGTGGGGACATTTCAGAGCCTCCCCGCAGGAACGGCAGGAGACGAAGCTGGAATACCCCCGCCGGTTGATGAAGAGCATGATCTGCTCCTTTCTCTCCAGGGTTTCCTCCATCAGCTCCTGGAGCCGCCGGCTGAAGATGGAACGGTTTCCGCTCCTTAACTCCTCCCGCAGATCCACCACCTCCGTTTCCGCCAGGCGGCTGTCCTTTTTTGCCCGCTCCGTCAGTCTCAGCAGGCGGTATTCTCCCCGCAGGGCCCTGGAATAGGCCTCCAGGGACGGGGTGGCGGAGCCCAGCACCAGACCGGCTCCCGCCATGGCCGCCCGCCTGGCGGCCGTCTCCCTGGCGTGGTAGCGGGGAGCCAGCTCGCTTTTGTAGGCCCCCTCCTGCTCCTCATCGATCACAATCAGTCCCAGATTCTCGAAGGGGGTAAACAGGGCGGACCGGGGGCCGATCATCACCTGGATCTCCCCCTTTCTGGCCCGTTCAAACTGATCGTACCGCTCTCCCCGGGAGAGCCTGGAGTTGATCACAGAAACCGCATTTCCGAACCGGCGGTAAAAACGCATGACCGTCTGGTAGGTGAGGGCGATCTCCGGGATCAGCACGATCACCTGCCGCCCGTCCCGGAGAACCTCCTCCATCATCTCCATATAGACTTCCGTCTTGCCGCTGCCGGTGATCCCGTAGAGAAGATAGGTGCCTGGATGGCCCGCCCGGTAATCCTCTTTAAAGGCATCCGCCGCCGCTCTCTGTCCGACGTTTAGCTCCACCCGGACACCGGAGGCCTTCAGACTGGAAATGGGATTGCGGTACACCTGGTCCCGGTCCACCCGGATCCACCCCTTTTCCTCCATGGGCTTCAATGTGGAAGCAGTGATCCGCAGCTGGCCGTAGGCTAGGTCAAAGGGCACCTCCCCCATGTCCAAAAGGGCGGAGAACAGCCGCTCCCTGGCCCGGAAATGCTTCCGCTCCGCCTCCCGGCGCAGTGCCTCCAGTTCTTCCCGCGGCAGATCTGTGCGGATGGTCTTTTTCTCCACCGGCCGGATCTTCTCCTTCACCGGGAGAACCGTCTTCAGGGCCTGGTTCATGGTGGAACCGTACCGTTCCTTCATCCACCAGGCCAGGCTGATGAGCTGGGACGCGGCGGTAAAACCGTTCTCATCCACCGCCGCCACCGCCTTGATCTTTGCCGGATCAAACTCCGCCCGGTCCGTCAGCTCCACCACGTAGGCCTTTCTCCTGCGGTTTCCCGCCCCGAAAGGGACGGATACCGGGGAACCCACCTGGATCTTCCCCCGCAGCTCCTCCGGCACCCGGTACTGGAACGGGCGGTCCACCCGCTCATGGGAAATGTCCACGATCACATTGGCATACAGTTCTCCCAACTGGTTTTTCCTCCTCTCCCCGGCAGACGGCCGTTCCTGCAGGCAGGGCGGCCAGCCTCCGGGTCTATCTCGCAAATCAGGGGTCTGCATATTACCGCAGGCCCCTGCACCGAACGTCTACTCTTCCGGATCATAAAACTGCTCTGCCAGCTCCGCCAGCCCCATGGAATTGGAACCCTTAAACAGCACGCAGTCCCCCGGGCGCAGCACCTGCCGCAGGCGGCCGGCCAGCTCCCCTTTTCCGGAAAACTCCTCAATCTGTCCGGCGCCGCCGTTCTCCCTGGCTCCCCTGGCGATCTCCCGGGCCAGGTCTCCCAGAGTGAACAGCAGGTCCACCGGATGGTCTTTCATGTAGGCCCCCACCTCATAGTGGAATGCCTTTGTGTTCTCCCCCAGCTCCTTCATGTCCGCCAGCACGGCAATGCGGCGCTTTCTGCCGCCCACCGTCTCCAGCACATCCAGGCCGGCCTTCATGGACACCGGGCTGGCGTTGTAGGTGTCATCCACCACCGTGACGCCGTCCTTCTCAAAAATCTGCTGGCGGTGCTTAAATCCGTGGAAGCGCTCCAGAGTCACCGCCGCCTCTTCCATGGGCAGCCCCGACTCCTCCGCCACCGCCAGGGCGGCGATGGCGTTGAGCACGTTGTGGCGGCCGGGAACCTGAAGACGGACGGGAACCCGCTTGTCCCCGTGAACAGCGGTAAACACCGCTCTTCCGTCCTCCATGGACACCTCCTCCGCCCGGTACTGGCAGTTTTCACCTATGCCGTAGTAGACAGTGGAAATTCCCTCCCTGGCCGTCGTCCGGCTCAGCAGGTCGTCATCCCCGTTTAACAGGAGAATGCCCCCCGCCTCCATTCCGTCCTGAATGGTCAGCTTCTCCTTCAGAATATTTTCCCGGGATCCCAGCTGCTCAATGTGGGCGATACCGATGTTGGTGATCACCGCCATGGTGGGACGGGCCACCTTCGCAATCTTTGTCAGCTCTCCCGGCTCGCTCATTCCCAGCTCGATCACCGCGATCTCATCCTCGGGAGCGATGTCCCACATGGTGATGGGAACTCCCACCTGGCTGTTGCTGTTGCCGGGGGTTTTGTACACCTGAAAGCCGGCTTCCAGAGCCGCCGCAATCATCTCCCTGGTGGTAGTCTTTCCCACACTTCCGGTCACCCCCACCACAGGGATGGAACGCTGGGACCGGCACCAGGCGCCCAGCCTCTGAAGACCGTCCCTGGTGTCATCCACCTGGATCCAGGCCGTGCCGTCCGCCGGCTCCCCGGCCAGGTCCTCCTCCTTATGCTCGCTGGTAAACACGGCTGCCGCGCCGGCCTCGCAGACCTGCCGCAGAAACCGATGGGCATCCACCTTTTCCCCGATGATGGGGACAAACAGATCCCCTTCCCCGGCTTTTCTGGAATCCAGCACGATCCTGCCCACTTTTTTTTCTCCGTCTCCCGCCAGAATGCGGCCTCCCGCCGCTGCGGCGATCTCCCCGGCCGTCATCACCCGGCCTGTTCTCTCCTTCTTTTTCACAGTCCCAGCTCCTTTACCGCTTCCTCCACCACTTCCCGGTCCAGGAAATGGGTGCGGACGCCGTTGATCTCCTGATAGTCCTCATGCCCCTTTCCGATGATGGCAATCATATCCCCGGACTGGGCGTGGGACAGGCTGTAGTAGATGGCCTCCCGCCGGTCCGGAATCTCCACAAAGGCGCCCCCGGTGGGTTCCAGATGGCTCCGGATGTCGGCGATGATATCCTCCGTCTTCTCATACCGGGAATTGTCCGCGGTGAGAATGCACAGGTCTGCCATCTTTCCGCCGATCTCTCCCATGGAATACCGCCGTTCCTTGGAACGGTTTCCGCCGCTTCCGAACACGCACACCAGGCGTTTGGGGTGATAGGCCCTGAGAGTTTCCAGAAGACTCTCCATGCTCACCGCGTTGTGGGCGTAATCAATGATCACCGTACATTTTTCTGAACTGTAGGCGATCTCCATCCGGCCGTTGACCCGCACATGCTCCAGCCCTTCCCGGATCGCGTCCTCAGAGATTCCCATGGCCCGGCACAGGCTGGCCGCCGCCAGAGCGTTGTCCACATTAAACTCTCCCGGAAGGCCCAGGCGCAAGTCCATAACCGCCCCGGTCGCCTTCTCCTCCAGGTCAAACTCCGTGCCCACAAATCCCGGCTCGGACACAAAACGCAGGCGGCTTCCGTAAAAATCCGGTTTCTCCCCGCCTTCCTTCCGGCCGTAGGTGTAGAGCTTTCCGCAGGTGCGGTCCTTCACAATGGCCTCGAAGTGCTCGTCGTCCCGGTTGGCGATTCCCGTCCGGCACATGGTAAACAGCCGGGATTTATAGTAGAGATACTCCTCAAAATCCGCGTGCTCGTCCGGGCCGATGTGGTCCGGCGTAATGTTGATGAACACGCCGTAGTCAAATTCCAGGCCGTCGGTGCGGTGCATCTTGATGCCCTGGGAGGACACCTCCATGAGCACATACTCGCAGCCGGCCTCCGCCATTTTGGAAAAATACTCCTGAAGCTGGTAGGACTCGGGGGTAGTGTTCATGGTGGGGAAAACCTCATCCCCGATGACTGCTCCCGTGGTGCCGATCATGCCCACCTTTTTTCCTGCCGCCTCCAGGATGGCTTTCATCATGTGGGTGGCGGTGGTCTTTCCCTTGGTGCCCGTCACCCCCACGGAAATCATCTTCCGGATGGGATTCCCGAAGCGCACCGCGGACATCATGGCCAGAGCGTGTCTGGAACTGGCCACTTTCACCACCGTGGTTCCCTCCGGCAGTTCCACGTCCCGTTCCACCACAAAGGCCTTCACCCCCTGGGCAGCCACGTCCCCGATAAAACCGTGGGAGTCGATCCTGGTCCCCTTCAGGCACACGAAAATCGTGCCCGGCACCGCTTTCCTGGAATCGTACACCACATCTTCCGCCTCTGTATCCAAATCTCCCTGTAAAACCTCATAATCCAAATCTTTCAGCCATTCTCTGAATTTCACAATTGTCCCTCCGTTCTTTTTTTCATTCTTTTATTCCAAATGCCGCTGCCCCCTGGGGCCGCGGGCTGTACCTGCATTCACAGAAGATCCGTCTGCCGGATCATCTGTGAACGCAGGCACAGTCCCGGCGCGGTACGCCCGCGCCGGAAACCGTCCCTGACCGGTTTATGCTCCCCTGTCTGAACGCGCCAGAACAGGCCAATACATCAGAACAGGCCGGTGATCACTCCGTCGTCGGTGACGTCGATTCCCTCCGCCGCCGGCACCTTCGGCAGTCCCGGCATGGTCATGATCGCCCCTGTCAGCACCACCACGAATCCGGCTCCCGCGGAGACGTAGGCGTCCCTCACATTGATGGTAAAGCCTGTGGGCCGCCCCAGCTTGGTCTGGTCATCCGAGAGAGAATACTGGGTCTTTGCCATACACACCGGCACGTTTCCAAATCCCATCTCCGTGATCCGCTTTAAGGCTCTCTCCGCCGCCGGGGCGTAGGTGACGCCGTCCGCCCCGTAGATTTCTCTGGCCACAGTGGCGATCTTGTCCTTTAAGCTCATGTCGTCGGGATAAATGGGGGCGAAATGACTCTCCTTCGTCTCCAGGGTGGAGATCACTTTCTTCGCCAGCTCCTCGCCGCCGGCGCCGCCTTTTGCCCACACCTCCGAGAGGGCAAATTCACAGCCTCTCTCCTCGCAGAACTTCTTTACAAACTCATACTCCCGCTCTGTGTCGCTGGTGAAGGAATTTAAGGTCACCACCACGGGAACGCCGTATTTCTGCAGGTTCTCGATGTGCTTTTCCAAGTTCACAATGCCCTTCTCAAGAGCTTCCAGGTTCTCCTGCTGCAGCTCTGTCTTCGGCACGCCGCCGTTGTACTTTAAAGCCCGCACAGTGGCCACCAGCACCACCGCATCCGGCTTCAACCCCGCCATGCGGCACTTGATGTCCATGAATTTTTCCGCTCCCAGATCGGCGCCGAAGCCCGCCTCCGTCACCACAATGTCCGCCAGCTTCAGGGCCGTTCTGGTAGCCCGCACGCTGTTGCATCCGTGGGCGATGTTGGCGAAGGGTCCGCCGTGAACCAGAGCTCCGGTGTGCTCCAGGGTCTGGATCAGATTGGGCTTTAAGGCGTCCTTCAGCAGGGCCGCCATGGCTCCCACCGCGTGAAGATCCGCCGCCGTCACCGGCCCTCCGGCGTAATTGTAGGCCACAATGATCCTGCCCAGACGGTTCTTTAAATCCTCCATATTCTCCGCCAGACAGAGAATGGCCATGATCTCCGACGCCACAGTGATCACGAAATGGTCTTCCCGCACCACGCCGTCCGCCTTAGACCCTAAGCCCACCACGATGTTGCGCAGCACCCGGTCGTTCATATCCATGCACCGTTTCCAGAGAATCTGTCTGGTGTCAATGCCCAGGGCATTTCCCTGCTGGATATGGTTGTCCAGAAGGGCAGCCAGCAGGTTGTTGGCGGAGGTAATGGCATGGAAATCTCCCGTAAAATGAAGATTCAAATCCTCCATGGGCACCACCTGGGCGTAGCCGCCGCCGGCCGCTCCTCCTTTAATGCCGAAGCAGGGTCCCAGAGACGGCTCCCGCAGGGCTATCATAGTCTTCTTTCCCAGTCTGGAAAGGGCGTCCCCCAGGCCGACGCTGGTGGTGGTCTTTCCCTCTCCCGCCGGGGTGGGGTTGATGGCCGTCACCAGCACCAGTTTTCCGTCTTTCCGGTCTTTCATCTCATTCCAGAGCTCGTCGGTGATTTTTGCCTTGTACTTTCCGTAAAGCTCCAGATCGTCCTCCCCGATCCCGTAAGCAGCGGCCACCTCCTTGATGGGCAGCATCTTCGCTTCCTGAGCAATCTCAATATCTGTTTTCATCCCTGCTTCTACCTCCTTATGAATATGGCTCCTCTATGTATTTAAGACTGATGACCGCCGCCGAATTTTTCCTCAAATTCCTCTTTGGTCATCAGAATCTTTCTGGGTTTTGTGCCTTCCTCCTCACCGACCACGCCGGCTTCCGCCAGCTGATCCATGATCCTGGCCGCCCGGTTAAAGCCGATCTTGAACATCCGCTGAAGCATGCCGATGGACGCTTTCTCCTTCTCCAGGATAAACCGGCCCGCCTGGATGAAATACTCATCCCGGCTGGACTCTCCTCCCGCCGTCTGGGCCGCGGATGCGGTGGCAATCTGACTGACAATCTCCTCGCTGTAGTCTGTAGTCATCCCCTGCTCCGAGAGGAAATCCACCACCCGCTGCACCTCCTCATCGGACACAAAGGCGCCCTGCACCCGCTGGGGCTTGGGGAATCCGGAGGGATAGAACAGCATGTCTCCCTTTCCCAGCAGCTTCTCCGCTCCGTTCATGTCGATGATGGTTCTGGAATCCACTCCGGAAGAAACGGAGAAGGCGATTCTGGAGGGCACGTTGGCCTTGATCAGACCGGTGATGACGTTTACCGACGGACGCTGGGTGGCGATCACCAGGTGGATGCCCGCCGCCCTGGCCAGCTGGGCCAGACGGCAGATGGCGTCCTCCACCTCTCCCGGGGCCACCATCATCAGATCCGCAAGCTCGTCGATGATGATGACGATCTGAGGCAGCTTCTGGGGCTTGTTCTCATCGTCAATGTCCTCCGTCCTGGCCACTTTTTCATTGTATCCCTTTAAATCTCTGACGTTGTATTTCGCAAATTTTTCATAGCGGTCCATCATCTCCGCCACCGCCCAGTTTAAGGCGCCGGACGCCTTTTTGGGATCGGTGACCACCGGGATCAGCAGATGGGGAATGCCGTTGTAAACACTTAACTCCACCACCTTCGGATCCACCATGATCAGCTTCACATCCTCCGGGCTGGACTTATAGATGACGCTCATGATCAGGGTGTTGATGCACACCGACTTACCGGATCCCGTGGCTCCGGCGATGAGCAGATGGGGCATCTTTGCGATGTCCGCCACCACCACCTGGCCGCCGATGTCCTTGCCCACGGCAAAGGCCAGTTTGGACTTGTGCTTTTTAAACGCCTCCGACTCCAGGATCTCCCGCAGGTAGACCGTGTTGTTCTCCTTGTTGGGAACCTCGATGCCCACCGCCGATTTTCCCGGAATGGGGGCCTCGATCCGGATATCCGCCGCGGCCAGGCTCAGCTTGATGTCGTCGGCCAGTCCCACGATCTTGCTCACCTTCACTCCCTGCTCCGGATGAAGCTCATACCTGGTCACAGAGGGACCGCAGCTGATGTTTGTCACCGTCACTCCCACGCCGAAGTTCCGCAGGGTCTGCTGAAGCTTCACCGCCGTCTCCTTATATTCGTTCTCCGAGAAAGCGGCGCTTCTCGGGGGCTTTTTCAGCAGCTCCAGAGACGGGAACACATATTCTTTCTTCACCGCCGCTTCCTTCTTGGCAATCTCCGCTCCCACGCTCTCCGGGCTGACTCCGTCAGCCGTCTCCGCCGCCTGGGCCCGCTTTTTCTCGATCCGCTTCTGCAGCAGCTCCGTCTCCGTCTCGATCACCTTTCCGGAAGCAGTCACCACCCGGCGCTCTCCCTCCGGGGAGACAAAAGCCCCGTTCTCCACAGAGGCCGCAAAGCTGTCCCCATCCCGGGGTGCCTGTCCGCTGCCGCCGTCCTCTTTCAGGTCAAGTCTGGGGCTGAAGCCCTCCTCAAAGGTATCGTCGTTCTCAGGGGAACCATTCTCCTCAGAAACGCTCTCCTCAAAGGCCGTCCCGGCTTCCATCTTTTCCGGTTCATCCCAGGGAAGCTCATCCTCCGATGGGGCTTCGGCGCTGCGGCTGAAGTCCTCCTCCACCAGGTTCATCTCTTCCAAAGTCCTGGTGTCCTTCTTTAAATAGACCGTCTCCTCCTCCGGTTCCTCCCGGCCCCGGACTGCCCGGCGCACTTCAGACAGCTCCTCCTCCCCGAAGGGCTCATCCTTTTCCGCCTGGTGGGGGAAGGCGATGGTGCCGGTAAACACATCGTCCCTGTGTTCTCTCTGTCCGGCCTCCTCGGCCTTCGCCTCCGCCGGTTTCCCGGCTCCCCGCTCAATAGCCTCCGTCAGACCGGCCAGATCCTCCTCTTCCTCAGAGTCCTCCTCTTCCAGCTTGGTGGAGTCCAGATCCACGCCGCGGACAATCCGCTCCTCCCGCAGGCGCTTTTTCTCCTCCTGACGTTCCGCCCAGACCTCCTTTCTCCGGTCCATGTCTTCCTTCGCGTACCGGGCAGCCTTCACCCCGCCCCGCTTCACAAAGGACACCAGAGACCGCTCGGTGATCAGCACCAGAGAGATGGCCAGAAGCACCAGCAGAATCAGGTAGGTGCCCACCTTTCCCACCAGGCTGTACAGGCCGTGGCTGATGGCTCCTCCCAGAATTCCTCCCCCCAGCCCCGTGGCTGAGGAGCTGCGGTAAAAATCCGTCAGCTTCAGTCCCGCCTGAAAGGGATCCCCGAACAGGGCTTCCCCCAGGGCGCACAAAACCAGAGCCGCCGCTGCCAGCGCCCCCAGTTTTACCACAGCTACCGGATTTCCTTTGTTGGAATAATAAAAACAGACTCCCACAAACAGCGCCAGGGGAAGTATGTAGCCGATCATTCCGAACAGTCCCAGCTGGAGACTCCGCAGGAAATCTCCCACAACGCCGCAGAGACGGAAATTGCTCAAAAATAACAGAACCGCCAGGGCAAAGGTCCCGATAATCACCATCTCAGACCCTAAAAATTCCGGTCTCTCCGGTTCCTTCTTCTTCGGCGGCCTTCCCGGCCCCCGCTTTGTCTTTGCCTTCGCGGTAGATGTCTTCGTCGTTTTCTTCGCCTGTGCCACTAAAATTATGCCTCCTAACATCAGCAAAGCCCGGCGGCCTAGGCCTGCCGGAGCTTCGCTGCCCGTTTCATTCAGTATACAAAAAATCAGCCGAAAATGCAACCGTATCACTTTTTTTTGCTGTCCACCATGGCGTACAGCTTCTGCAGCGCATCCCGGATTCCCCCCACCTGGTCGATCAGTCCCTCCCGCACGGCCTCCTCTCCCACCAGAACCGTTCCCAGGTCTCTGGTGAGCATTTCCGTGCTGTGCATCAGCCGCTTTAACTGGTCGTGGGCGATCTTTGCGTGTCCGGCCACAAAATTCAAAATCCTCTCCTGGATCATCTCAAAATATTCATAGGTCCTCTCCGTGCCGATCACCATCCCGGTCATCCGCACGGGATGGACCATCATGGTCCCTGTGGGCACGATAAAGGAGTAGTCCGCCGCCACCGCCAGGGGCACGCCGATGGAATGACTCCCTCCCAGGACCAAAGACACTGTGGGCATGGACAGGGAGGCGATCATCTCCGCGATGGCCAGGCCGGCGTCCACATCTCCCCCGGAGGTGTTCAGCAGCACCAGCAGCCCCTCCACCTGGGCGTCGTCCTCCAGCTGGGCAAGCTTGGGCAGCACATGGTCGTATTTGGTGGCCTTGCTGCTCCCCGGCAGGTTTTCGTGGCCCTCCACCTCCCCGATGATGGAGAGAAGACAGATGTTGCGCCTGCCGGCGTTGCCGTTTAAGGTCATCTGCCCGTACTCCTCCAGCCTGGCGTCCTCCTTCTCCTCCACTTCCCGGCGCACCTTCTCCCGCTCCATATCTCCTTTTCCGCTGTTTGTCTTCTCTTTCTTTTTATCGCTCATAAAAAAGCTCCTTCCGCACATATCCTGCCGGATAAGAGGGGCTGTCCCTCTTTCCGCTGTGGTTAGGATATGCGGAAAGGAGCTTTTTATTCCCGCAGGCGCGGGCTCCTGGTTTCTAATCGATCACATTCCGAATCGTCTTGGGCTGCCGGTAATTCCAGGTGGAGATCTTGATTCCGCTTCTGCGGCTGGCCGCGTGGACGATCTGGCCGTTGCCGATGTACATGGCCACATGGTTTACCGTGCCGCTGCTGTTGGCGTAAAAGATCAGGTCCCCGGGCCTCATCTCACTGGAGGACACAGCCCGTCCCATTTTTGACTGGGAACCGGAGTAGTGGGGCAGGGAAATACCGAAATGCTCCATCACCTTCATGGTAAATCCGGAACAGTCCGCCCCTCTGGTCAAGCTGGTTCCGCCCCACACGTAGGGATTTCCCACAAACTGAAGGGCATAGTTGACAATCTGGGTTCTTCTGGACAGTTCCGCGTTGGCCTGCTCTTCCAGGGGTGAGAATTTGATGGCTTCCGGGAGGGCGTAGCGCACTTCCACGTTGTTGTCCCTGGTGGAAATGTAGGCGTTGTCAGTGTCCTCTCCCGTATCCAGCTCAATCTGCACCCAACCGTCCAGCTGATCAAGAACCGGATATTTCTCCTCCATGGAGAGCTGCGTCCATATTTTGCTCTCCGTGGACGGCTCGGTGCGGACTCTCAGGCCATCCACCTTCACCACCGCCATAAGGGTGGCCTCCTGCAGGGCCAGATCCCTGGCTTCCTGACCGGTGGCGATGTACTGGGGGTCAGCGCTGACGTAGCCGGTGATGGCACCGGATTTGATCTTATACCACTGACCGTCCTCCGTAGTTTCCAGGATCTCGGCAGCTGCCCGGCTGGGCAGCTTGCCGATCACATTGCTCATTCCATTTTCCTGAGTGGGTGAGGACCGCACATTCAGATAATTGGTCACCTTGGACACCAGCAGATTGCTGTACTGGTTCACCGCCATGGTGCGCATGTCCAGCTTCCGCGCCTCGTTGAGGCAGTAGCGAACTTCAGCGTTTCCGTCGCTGGTGGAAATATATCCCTGCTCGATCTCCACCCAGCCGTCGCCCTCGGAGAGCACCTCGTAGCGCTCGTCTCTGGCCACGGCGCCCACCACATTGTCGGAGCCCTCAAATACCGGCTCCGTGCGGACTCTCAGACTGTCCGTGGTGATGATGGCCATCTTCTTGATATTATCCGCCACGGCGGCCTTCGCCTCATCGCCGGTGAGCACATACTGGCTGCTCACATAGCCCTCAAAACCGCCGGAGGAGATGTGGTGCCAGCTTCCGTCCTCCGTGGTATCCAGGATCTCGCAGCCTCCTCCTCCCATGATGGTTCCGATGATGGTTCCGTCAGAGGCAGGAGTCTCCCGGATGTTCAGATATCCGGACACCTGAACCACGCCCAGATTGGTGTAGGAACTGATCACTTCCTCCGCCGCCTGCTCTCTCTCCTGCGCCTCAGCCGCCTCCGGGGAGAGGGTGGTCTCCTCTCCGGGAGCGTCCCCGCTCTCCCCGGAAACCCCGTCTCCGGATGTGGGCCGGTTCCCCGCCAGGATCACGGCGATGACCAGCAGGATGACGATGAGCACGCCCCCGCCGATCATGGCATATCTCTGATACTGATTCTTATTTCGCTTCCGCCGGGCCTTTTTCAGGGCCGACCGGTAGTTCAGATTGTTGTTTGTATCTGACATTTCGTCTTCTCTCCCATATCTCTACGAGACGTGAAAGCCCCGCAGCTGCATGTAGAATTTCACCAGCTCCGCCAGCTGGTCCAGGGTCAGGTTGGTGGCGTTGATGGGAAGATCGTAAAGGGTCATATCCCCCCACTCCCTTCCGGTGAAATATTTGTAGTATTCCCGGCGTTCCTTATCGATCTTTTTGATCTTCTTCAGCGCCTCGTCCTCCTCCAGAACTCCGTCCACCTCCATGACACGGCGGATTCTGGTGGGCATGTCCGCGTAGACAAACAGCTTCACCACACGCACGTCCGGCTCGGACTCCAGCACATAGTCGGCGCACCGCCCCACAATGATGCAGGACTGCTCTCTGGCCAGCTTGCGGATCACCTCCGACTGGAACCGGAACAGATTCTCCCTGGACGTCAGTTTTTTGGACGTGGGCGCTCCCAGACTGTCCCTCACTCCGCCCACGATGCGGTAAAGCAGATTGTTGCCTGCCTTCTCGTCCGCCAGACGGAAATACTGCTCCCCGATGGCGCTCTCCTCCGAGGTCATTTTCAGGATTTCCTCGTCGTAAAACGGGATTCCCAATTCCTCAGCCAGCCGTTTGCTGGTAATCCTTCCGCCGCTGCCGTACTGGCGGGCAATGGTAATCACCACATTCCCCTTATCTGCCATATGAAAACCTCCTGCAATGCCGGGAAATCAGTCAGAGCTTTCCCTGCTTTTTCCCATATAATCAGCGGGATGGGGCCGGTCCTTCCGCCGTTCCCCATCCCCCGTCTGACTATAATATAACACATCCGTTCCCTCAAGTAAATTACTTTTCATGGAAGGACGTCTCTACAGAAGCTCCCGGTAGAGCCCCAGCACGTTTCTGTAAAACACGTCCTCCACCTCAGAAGCGGTAAAACCCGCCTCCTCCATGGCCTCCGCCAGTCTCGGCAGAGCGGCGGCCGTGGGCAGCTCCAGCTCCCCGGTGATCCCGTCGTAGTCGGAGCCCAGACCCAGGCAGCCGATGCCGCCTACCTGGCGGATGTGCTTCATGTGATCGATGATTCTGGCGATCCGGCTCACCGGTTTTTGGCCCTCCGGGATGTCTTCCAGAAAGCTGCAGCAGTAATTGATGCCGATCACTCCGCCCTTTTCCGCGATTCCCCGTATCATCTCATCTGTGAGATTGCGGGAGTGGGAGGCCAGGCTCCTGGCGTCGGAGTGGGAGGCCACAAAAGGCTTCTTCGCCGCCTTCAGCACATCCAGAATTCCGGCGTCAGAGAGATGGGACACGTCCACAATCATTCCCAGGGACTCCATCTCCTCCAGGATCTCAAATCCCCGCTGTTTTAATCCCCGCTCCGTCTCCGGAACGCCGCCGCCCTTCCCCGGCCAGGCCAGGCTGTTTTCATAATTCCAGGTCAAAGTCATCATCCTGGCTCCCAGACGGTAGAGAGTTCTCAGAAATGCAGGATTTCCCTCGCACACCTCCCCCTCTTCCAGCGTCAGCAGGGCGGACATTTTTCCCTGTCTCCAGTTTTCCTCCATCTCTTTCCAGGTGGTCACCGGAGCAATCCGGTCCCTGTTTTTTTCCATCTCCCGGTAAAACAGATCCGCCATGGACACGCAGGTCTTAAACGGCTCGTCTGTATGGCCCAGATCCACAAACAGGGCAAAATTCTGAAGAAAATAATCTCCCTTCTCCATCTTCTTCAGGTCCAGATGAAGACCATTCTCCAGAAGGGAGACCGGCTCCCCTCTCTGTTCCGCCTCATAGAGGGCCCCGATGGTATCGCAGTGCATGTCTACAACTTTCATTTCCTTATTCTCCTCCCTGTCCTTATTCGCTTCTCAGAGCGTCAATGGGGTTTAACTTCGCCGCCCGGCTTGCCGGCATGTAGCCAAAGAGCAGGCCGATGCCCACCGACACGGTAAAGGAGATCAGAATGGCACCGAAGGTGGGCGGCGCGTCAATTCCCATGGCGTTGCCCAGGGCGACGGTGGCGATGGAACCGATCACAATCCCGATGATTCCGCCGATGGAGCTGGTCACCGCCGCCTCGATCACAAACTGCTGCATGATCACGCTCCGCCTGGCCCCCAGGGCCTTCCGGATGCCGATCTCCCTGGTGCGCTCCGTCACCGACACCAGCATGATGTTCATCACTCCCACTCCTGCCACCAGCAGGGAGATGCCGGCGATTCCGCCCAGCATTCCCGACATCATTCCGATCTGTTCATTTAAGGTATCCAGCAGCTCGCTGTTGGCGTTCACGTGGTAAAGGTCCTCGTTCTGGAAAGTCTCGTAGAGAAAGGCTTCCAGCTGGCTGCGGCACCGGTCGGTGTCGTCCACAGAGTTGGACGTGAAAATATAATTGCTGATGGATCCGTTTCGGGTGAGCTTTGTGGCCGTCACATAGGGAATCCAGACAAAGTCGTCGGAACCGCCCTCCTCCAGCTCATCCTCGTCCTGCTGCTGGACCACGCCCACGATCTTGTAGGCGTCGCCGCTGATCTTCAAGGTCTGCCCCAGGGCGTTCTCCGCGCTGCCGAACAGCTCGTGGGCCACATAAAATCCCGCCACGCACACCTTCTGGCGGGAGATCATATCCGAATACTGGAGATTTCTCCCCGCCGCCAGCTCGTAGCCCCGGATGCCCAGATAATCCTCGCTGTAGCCGCCCACATTGGTGGAGTCCAGGGAATCATTTCCGTGCTTCACCACAGTGGAGACGTTCACCACCGGTGTCATCCGGGCATAGAGATCCCGGTTCTCCTCAAAAAACTCATAGGTGTCGTCCGCGTCCAGAGACCGGGACGGCAGATTGATCACATTGACGGAGATCTGGTTCACTCCCATGTCCGCGAAGCTGTCCACCACCGTGGACATATAACCGTTTACAATACTCACCAGAATGATCACCGACGCCACGCCGATGATAATCCCCAGCATGGTGAGAAAGGACCGCATCTTGTTCCCCAGGATGCTTTTGATGGCCATCTTAAATGATTGCAGCATAGTCGTTCACATCTCCGTCAAAATTGATTTTCCCATCGTGGATCCGCACCACCCGCTTCGCCTCCACGGCGATGGAATTGTCGTGGGTGATCATGACGATGGTATTCCCCTCTTCGTTTAACTGTTTTAAAAAGTCCAGCACTTCCCTGCTGGTGCGGGAGTCCAGAGCTCCCGTGGGCTCATCCGCCAGAATCAGGGACGGATCCCCCGCCAGAGCCCTGGCGATGGACACTCTCTGCTGCTGGCCGCCGGAGAGCTGGTTGGGCATGTTTTTCCATTTCTCCTTCAGGCCCACCCGCTCCAGGGACGCCATGGCCCGCTCTCTCCGCTCCTCTCGGCCCACGCCGGCGTAGAGAAGGGGCAGCTCCACGTTCTCCAGAAGATTCAGCTTGGGCAGCAGATTGTACTGCTGGAAAATGAAGCCGATCATCCGGTTCCGGATCTGGGCCAGCTGATCATCGCTCATGTCGCTCACATCCTCGCCCCCCAGGTAATAGCTGCCGGAAGTGGGCACATCCAGAGCCCCGATAATGTTCATCAGCGTGGACTTGCCGCTTCCCGACTTTCCCACGATGGCCACAAATTCCCCTTTGTAGATGGTGAGGGTGATGCCGTCGTTGGCGTGCACCTCCTCGTCCCCCATCTGATAAATCTTGTAAATGTCCTTCAATTCAATCAGCGGTTCCCTCATAGCCGTTCCCCCTATGGCCTGGGGCCGCCGCCCGGGCCGCCTCCGGGAGGACCTCCCATGGGCATCATCATGGTAAAGCCGCTGTTCCGGGAGGATTCGTCCACATAGACCTCATCCCCCTCGGACAGGCCGCTTTTGATCTCCACATAGTCGTCGCTGATCAGTCCCGTCTCCACCTCCACGGACCGGAATCCCGCCGGGACTCCCGGTTCCGCTGCGGCGGAGGGATCCTTCACATACACCCGGTCGCCCCGCATCAGGGAATCCGCCGGAATGGCCAGCACGTCCTTTACCTCGTCTAAGAGGATGGTTCCCGTCACGTTCATGCCGGGAATCAGATCGCCCGCTTCGTCCAGGGTCACAGTCACCGGGTAGTTGGTCACCCCGTTGGAATAGGAGCCGTTGATGCTCACATTGGTGACAGTGCCGGAAAAGGTCTGATTCTCAAAAGCGTCCGCCACCACTTCCACCTTCTGGCCCACCTTCACATTCCGGATATCCATCTCGTCAATGGACATCTCAAAAGTCAGGGCCGACAGGTCGTAGATCACCGCCAGGGTGGTCTCCGAGTTGGAATCCCTGGTGATGGTCTCCCCCGCGTTCACGTTCTTTGTGATCACCTGCCCGGAGATGGGAGCGGTGATGGTGTAATTGTCGTAATTGTCCTGGGTGCTCTCAATGCTGTTCTGAGCGTTTTCCACCTGCTGCTGGGCGGAGTCCAGACTGTTCTCATAGGAACGCATCAGCCGGTCCGCGGAGCTGGCCGTCATGGTGAACAGGGGAGTTCCCTCGGTCACGTAATCTCCCTCGGAGACCAGAAGGGACTCGATCTCCACAGTGGAGTCCAGATCCTCCGCCGTCATGGTGGTCTCCACGGAAGGCTCAAAGGCTCCCTCCTCCACGCAGGTCAGGTCCCCCACGGTCACCACCGCCATGTGGGACGTGGTCAGACCGCCTGGATTGGCCACCTCCACATGGACGTAGCGGACGATCCGCCCACCGGTGATGGTCTCATCCATGTTGGAGACGGAAGCCACCGTCCCCGTGATCATCTCCCCAGTATCCGTGAGGGTCACTGCGCACTGGGTTCCCGGCGCGATGGCCGCCGCGTCCCCGGACAAAAAGGGAACCTTCAGCTTCATCACCTTGTCGTCATACACATCCGCCACCGTGGTCTGTCCGTTTACCCGGTCCCCGGCATGGATGTAGAGGGTACGGATATAGCCGGACCTGGTGGACTTGTAGGTATTTCCGGAAAATTTCCCCAGGGCTTCATTATAGTCTGCCTGGGCGTCCGCCAGGCTGTCCTGAGCTCTCTGGAGACTATTGCGGGAGGAGGTGAGCTGGGACTCCATGGAGGAGCTGTCAATCTGATACAGCACCTGTCCCTTCGTCACCTGGTCTCCCTCCTCAAAATCCGCCGCAAGCACCTCCCCTTCCACCAGGGAAGTGATATTGTAGGAGTCCTTCGCCTCCAGACTTCCGGAGGCCGACAGGGTGGAGGTGACGTCCCGTCTCTCCACAGCAGCCGTCTTCTGCTCCTGGGCTCCGTCTCCCGCGGTCTCTTTTCCGCCTCCCAGAATCCGGGAGGCGGCGGCGATCACCGCCACCAGAACCACCGCCGCGATGACCGCCTTCTTTTTCGTCAGTTTTCCGGCTCCCGCCTTCTTTCCACTTTGTTTCATATTCCTGCTCCCTTGATATTATGTATGATTATTTTCAGTCCACGTCCTCGTCCACATAATCCAGCACCGTGCGGGTCTCTTCCCCGTTTCCGTCTGTCACAGTGCTGTAGATCAGGGTGATCCGGTCTCCCACCTCCAGCGTCCCGTACATAGAGAAGGCAAACTGCATCTCCGAGCTGTCCAGCCGGTAGCGGCTGCCGTCCACATCCAGTTCCACCTCCGTGGGGGTCATCACATCGCTGGAATTGTAGTAGATATGGGCGATATGACCGTTGATTACATTCCGGTCAGAATCTCCGTCCCCATTTTCGCTGTAAGCCCACACCGTCTTCGCGGAAGGATTGTAGTAGATCACCAGATAGCCGGTGTTTAAATAGGATTTGAACAGCTCCATATCCACCGCCGTGCCGTTTACAAAATAATTGCCCTCATTGACTCCAAAGGGCATGCTCTCCGCAAACCGGCTCCAGCTGGTCACCACCTTCGGTCCTTTCAGGCTGTTGTCCGCCATGGCCAGGGGATTGATCTCCCCGTCGGAAGTAAGCTCACAGCCCAGAACCGTCCCGTAAATGCCGTTCCCGTCCTTCGGCTCCGCCTTCAGCAGATTGTAGAACAGATTGATGCAGTCCTCCTTCGTCAGGGTATCCGACGAACTTTTCCCAATCTCATCATTTAAATCCAGATACTCAAACATGCTCATCCGGCCGCCGATCTGATCCCCCGTAAAATCCTCGCTGGTATAGCCCAGCAGGGCCAGAACTCCCCTGGCCGCCTCCTGCAGAGTCACATACTGGTCCGGCCGGAATACGCCTCCCAGATAGCCGGTCATCCACTCTTTGGTGGCGGCGACCCTGATGTAGGAAGCGTACATATTGTCCTTCGGCACATCCGCAAATACGGAAACTGTGCTCCGATCCGACGTGGTATTCCTATATTCCGACGCCTGCACCAGCATCTGGGCAAACTGGGCCCTGGTGACCGGCTGGTAAATTCCTGTAATATCCATAATCCCGGAAATTCCGATTACCTTTTTCCTCAGCTCAAACTCCGTGGAAGACGACGAGGCCGCCGAAACCTCCATGGGCGCTGCCGCCAGAACGGCGGAAACCGCCGCCAGGGAAACCGCTATGATCCGCTCTTTCATCCGTGTACTCCTCTCTGTTTCAGGTTCTTTTCAGTTTTTCTCCCATGACTTTATCAGGAAATTGTGTCTATTCTGTGTCTGCACTCCGTATTGCGTCCGCGCTCTGAAAGGCCCCGACCGCCTACATCAGGGGCGCAAACAGCCGGAGCAGGCTCCCCGCCAGTTTCTTGATCCGAGGATAATTTCTGCAGTCCTCCAGAGTGATCTCCTGACATTTCTCCAGGGTCTCCTGGAAGTCCCGCTCCACATCCTCCACCGCCGGGTTCCGGTAGAAATAGACGGCGCACTCAAAGTGGAGGTACAGACTTCTGTAATCCATGTTGATGGTTCCCACCACCGCCCGGTCATCGTCGCTCACATAACTCTTGGCGTGGACGAACCCGGGGGTGTACTCATAGATTTTCACTCCCGCCAGCAGAAGCTCCTCATAGTAGGACCTGGCCAGAAGATAGGCGTAGATCTTATCCGGGATGTGGGGCATGATGATGATCGTCTCCACTCCCCGCTTGGCCGCGTAGGTGAGGGCCGACATCATATCCTGGTCCAGAATCAGGTAAGGCGTCATCATATGGACATACCGCCTGGCCTGATAGAGGATATCCACATACACCTGCTTGCCCACGCTCTCCTCGTCCAGGGGGCTGTCCCCGTAGGGCATCACATACCCCGCCTTCGGCGCGGGAACCGGGCAGAAATCTTCATAAGATTCCAGGTAGGCCTCGTAGTTCTCCCGTTTCATCTCCGTGATATTCCAGTTCTGGAGGAACATCATGGTAAAGCTCTTTACCCCGTCCCCCTTCAGCATCACCGCCGTATCCTTCCAGTGGCCGAACCTCATCTTCCGGTTGATGTACTCATCCGCCAGGTTTGTCCCGCCGGTAAAGGCGGTATGGCCGTCGATCACCACGATCTTCCGATGATCCCGGTTATTCTGGTAGGTGGACAGCACCGGACGCACCGGAGAAAAGATCTTGCACCGGATTCCCTTCTCCTCCATTTCCTTCGGATAATGGTGGGGAAGAAGAGTCAGACAGCCCATGCCGTCGTACATGAACCGTACCTCCACCCCCTCCTTCGCCTTCCGCTCCAGAATCTCCAGAATGGAATCCCACAGCACTCCGTGTTCCACAATGAAATATTCCAGGAAAATAAAATGCCTGGCCCCTTCCAGCTGACGCTTCAGCTCCGGAAACTGGTCGTCCCCCAGAGGAAAATAGGTGACCGACGTATTCTGGTAAACGGGATAGCCGCCCCAGCTGTTCATGTACCGGGAAAGACTTCCTCCCGCGGAATCGTCGTCCCCGTAGGCCCGCTCCGTCTCCTCATCCTGGGTCAGGTAGGGTCTGGTCTCCGCCGACAGATGTCTCACTCTTTCTGCCATCCACCGGGTGGGCAGCTGCATCTCCACAAACAGGTAGAGCAGGGCTCCGAACACAGGAAGAATCAGCACCGGTATAATCCAGGCCGTCTTGTACTCCGGGCTCTCCCGTTTGTTTAAAATATACAGAACCACCCCGGCGCTGAGAAGAATATACAGGCCGAATATGTAGACAATGTTTTCCATAAAAAACAAAAAGCACCAGGCCAGCACTCCGATCTGGGCGGCCAGGGCCAGAACTGCGAAGGTGGTACGGCCAAAAATGATCCGCAGCAGTCCCTTCAGTTTTTTTCTCATATTCCTCAAACTCTCCTTCCTGGTCATAGTAATTTGGAATTATACACGTTTTTCATACTCCAGGCAACCAGAAGTTGAAAGTTTTCATTGAAGGAATGGCCGGAATAGGTTATAGTATATACTTGACCATTAACTGAAAATATGAGGTGAACAAAATGACTTTTATACTTGACATCATCAAAGGCATGATCATCGGCATCGCCAATGTCATTCCCGGCGTATCGGGAGGCACCATGGCCCTCTCCCTGGGCCTGTACGACAAAATCATCGGTTCCGTTTCCAATCTGTTCCGGGATTTTAAAAAGAGCGTACTCACTCTGCTCCCCATCATCATCGGCTGTGCCCTGGGAATCATGGGCTTTACCTACGCCATCGAGTACCTGCTCAGCTACCACACCTTTGTGACCTGCATGACCTTTGTGGGACTGATCTTCGGCGGCATCCCGGTTCTCTACCGTTCCCTGCAGAAGGAACGGCGCTCCCACGGAGGCATCGGCATCTCTGGGGTTCTGGCCTTTCTCATCCTTTTTCTCATTGCGGTGGGAATGCCTCTGCTCAACGCAGGCGGCGACATTATGTCCGTCATCGATCCCACTCCCGGAACCATGGTGCTCCTGTTCCTGATCGGCGTGATTGCCGCGGCCACCATGGTGGTTCCCGGCGTATCCGGATCCCTGGTTCTCATGATCCTGGGCTATTATTACGGCATCATCAACAGCCTGAAGGGATTCTTCGACGCTTTGAAGGTGTTTGATATCCCTTCCATGCTCCATCTGTGCCTGATCCTGGTTCCCTTCGGCATCGGCGTACTCCTGGGAATTTTCCTGATCGCCAAGCTGATCACCTACCTGTTCAAACAGTACGGCATCCAGACCTACTGCGCCATCTTCGGACTGATTCTGGCGTCCCCCTTCGCCATCTTCTACAATACGGGACTGTTTGGCCAGCTCTCCTCTCTGAGCGCCGGCACCGTGATCCTGGGAATCGTCCTGGCCCTGGCCGGCGGAGTCATCACCTACATTATGGGAGAGCACTGATCTCTCCCCGCCCCAGGCGGACAGGCATCTCCGGCACAGCAGCTGCAGGCCGGTTTTCTGCACAAAAAAATAGCAGTCTCACTCATCTTCCTGACTGAGACTGCTATTTTTTCTGCTGTCTGTCGATCTCTTCTTTTTTCATACCGCTTTCGATTGTCCTCCAAATAATGTCAGAAATCTTCCCTCTGCTTCCTGTTCATCGGAACCGTCAAAACACAGAACGCAAATCTTGTTCACTCCCTGCACCCCGCTCTGACACTCCTCATAGTTCTTCATATTGTACTGCTTCGATCCCACTTCCATGTAAATATTGCAGTGAAACCGGTTAGCTGCCTGAATCAGAACCGATATGGGCAGGGGCTGGGTGGCCTCGTCTCTGTAAACACGATACTTCCTCTCCACCATACGCAATCCCTCCTTAAAAGTATGGGCAAGAGCAATATGATATTTTTCTATAACTTTATCATATCACATTTTTAATTTCTGTCAATAAAATAAATTGACAGAAATCGACTTTTAACAAAAATTTAACGACATTCCTGCATTTTTCGTCAGTCAGCAGCTCTCCGGGGCGAAATTCCACCGAAATAAACGGGAGAGCCGGCCGTCCCTGACCTGCTCTCCCTCTTCGTTCCTTTTTTGAAATTCTGTCTCCGGTCCGATGATGTGTTTACTGACCGGGCTGCACTTCCCACAGCCTGACCGCTTTCTCCGTCAGCTCATCTGCCAGGTCCCCGGCAGGCAGATAATACCGGACCGTGTAATAAATCTCTCCCTGATCGGTTCTGGCATAATTCCCATCCCCCAGGGAATCCGCCTCGGCGGCACTCTCCGCGTAGAAATCCACATCCAGATACACATCTCCCTCATTCTCATAAAGGTTCTGATACCTCTGGTAGGGGCCGTAGATCATCTCCTCCGCGATTCTTCCGATCGTATCCCGGTCCGTCTCCTCATACTGCTGATAGGCGTAAGTCCAGGACTCCTGCTCCGCGGCGTCTCCCTCCGCCTCTCTCTGAATCTCCGCCTCCACCTGGATGGAGCGTATGGACTCCGGGTCCACCTTCTGGTCTACCTCCACGCCGATGGAGCCAAGGACCTCAAGAGTCCGGAAAAAGCTGGGATATATGGGATAATATTCTACCCCATCATACCGGTAATCCTGGTTCTCCACCGCCTTCACCCGGCGCTCATCCAGGAAGCGGATCTCCGCCGCAGGCGCCTGCCCAGAATCCTCCAGGGTCATCTCCCGCAGATCCTGCTGGTAAGCCTCCAGCAGGGCCCTCAGATTCTCCCGGGATACCGCCTCCTGCCGGCCCAGACGGACGGTCTCTCCCCGGATGGACAGCTGCACATCCTGAAGCTGATCACCATCCATTTCCAGAAGGGGATAACGGCCATTTTTATAGCCCTGATCCTCATAAACCGGCGCCATTGCCTGTCTCAGCGTTCCCTCCGGGAAGTTGTACCGGCGGGTGGTCCTCCTTCCGCTCTCCATCCGGTACTCCACGTAAACGGTCTCCCACCAGTTCTCCCCATCCTCCGAGGAAAGGCGGTTCCATGTCTCCGCCAGGTTCCGTGCCAGATTTTTATCCTCCAGGCTCATATTCTCAAAAATATACTCCTGATTTCCCGTCCAGGTCCAGGAACTGTCCTGGCCGTAGCGGTTCGTAAAGCTCCCATAATCCACCCAGCCGTCCACTTCGTCGGAGTACACCGCCGCGGAATGAAGCCGGTCCGGATCGGGAATCCACCGGTCATAGCCCATCAGATCCCAGCGGAACAGGGCGAACAGGGCAAATGCCAGAACCAGGGACGCCCCCATCTGGAGCCTGTGGGAAAACAGTTTCTTAAAGTCAAAATGATAAATAATCTCAATGACGCAGTGGGAGATCACTCCCCCTGCCAGCAGGCCGAAAACGGCCCATCCCATTCCGCCTTTCCCAAGAATCCAGAAAAACAGAAGGCCTGCCAACGCAAACTCCACCACCAGGAGAATCCGTATGATTGGCTGGCTGACTGGAAAGGCCATCGCCTTCCCCGCCGCTTCAGACGGACGTTTTTTATGAAGGAACAGGGCAATCAGGACGAGGACGGCCCACACTGCCAGGCGGGAGAAAATTCTCCCCGCCGAGATGTCGTCGGTCAGTCCTGATATATAGAAAGCAAAGGGCGACGTTTTCGGCACCCAGCCAGCCATCATCTCATAATCGCAGAACGTATCCAGGCAGGTTTCCGCCAGGCTCTCCAGGAGCCCCAGCATGGCGGGAATGTAAGCGTTGAACACCGCGAATCCCAAAAGAGCCACCACCGTATTTCCCGTCATCATCACAGCGATCACCGCCGTGGTGTACAGGATCGTGAAGGACAGCATCTGATAGGCCCAGCCTTCCAGAGCCGTTTTCATGACCGCTCCCCCCGGAGCCCCGCTGGCCGCCGCCACCGCGGCGCTGACCACCGCGAAGAACAGATAGGGAACGGCGGCAATCAGAATGCCGGAGACGTACTGCACCGCAAACAGCTTTTCTCTTCGCATGGGAAGGCTGTGGTAAAAGTCCACCTTCCTCCTGGAATTCAGGTAGGAAAATCCCGACACCCCCAGCAGCACCGCCAGGACTGCCATGAGAAAAATCATCCATCCATTGTCATAGGACAGCACCTTCAGGGCGTCTCTGGTAAAATTCGCCGTCCAGTCCCCGCCCGTATATTCGGATGTAGTCAAATAGACCATAACCACCGGAAGGGAAAAGAAAAACACCAGCACCGAGAGGGCCGCAGCCCAGAGTCTCCGTTTCAGCTCTTCCCCGATTCCCTTAAAAAACCAGTTTTTTAATATCATAACCGGCCACCTCCGTTTCGCTGATAAATATCTCCTCCAGAGACAGGGGAATCAGTTCATAAAACACCGGCTCAGCCGCCTGCATCACCGCCTCCACCTGCTCCCGCTCTCCCCTTACTGTCAGGGTCAGAAGCCGTCCTCGGCTCTCTTTCTTCATGATCTCCAGCCCCTTCAGGCTCTCTCCCTGATCCCCGTCCGCCAGCACGCACTGTACCTTGTGGATGGTGGTCTTCATCTCATCCAGATCCCGGGACAGCAGAATTCCTCCCTTGTGGAGCAGCCCCACATGATCACAGATGTCCTCCAGCTCCCTTAAGTTGTGGGAGGCGATGATGGGGGTCATATTCCGCTCCTCCATATCGTTGGCAAACAGGCTCTTAACCGTCTGGCGCATCACCGGATCCAGGCCGTCAAAGGTCTCGTCACAGAACAGATAGTCTGTTCCCGCGCAGATGCCGCAGAGCACGGAAAGCTGCTTCTTCATGCCCTTGGAAAAGGTGCTGATCTTGCGGTTTCCGGGAAGACCGAAGCTGTCCAGCAGCTTCTGGTACCGGCCGCAGTCAAAGGCCGGATAAAACTTCCGGTAAAAAGCCATCATATCCCTGGGAGTCCCATTCCCGGGAAAATGCTGGTCATCGGAAATATAGAAAAACCGCAGCTTCGCTTTTTCATTTTCGTAGACAGGGGCTCCGTCTATGGTCACCGTCCCCTCGTCCGGCTTCAGCACACCGCTCAGCATCCGCAGAAAGGTGCTCTTCCCAGCTCCGTTTGTGCCCACCAGTCCAAACACATATCCGTCTTTTATGGCGGCACTCACATGGTCCACCGCCACCACATCCTCAAACCGTTTCGTCAGATTCACTGTCTCAATCATCCGTTTCCCCTGCCTTTCCATAAGCTTCCTCCGCCAGCCGGGCAAACTCTTCCGCCCCTGTGCCCAGGCGCACAGCCTTCTCAGCCAGCTCCGCCATCCCCGTTTTCAACTCCTGCCATTTGGCGTCCTTCATCCGGCTCACATCCGCCACAAAACTGCCCTTTCCCTTCACAGAATAGATATACCCCTGCCTCTCCAGCTCCATATAGGCTCTCTGGATGGTGTTGGGATTGATGGAGAGCTCTGTGGCCAGGCCCCTCACAGACGGAAGCTTCTCGTCCTGCCCCAGAACTCCCATGAGCATCAGCTCCTGAAGCCGTTCCATCACCTGCTCGTAAATGGGACGCCGGTCTTTGTAATCCAGGAAAATCATCTGCCGCTCCCTCCTAACTGTACTAACACTATTAATACAGTTATACAGTAAAACAGCTCATTTGACAAGGAAATAATTCTTACGGAATTCTTAGGAACAAAGTTTCCTATGAAAGCCCTCGGATCGCTCCGTGCTGCGCACTCACGCGATCCGACCTGCATTCGCAATCCGGCCTATCGGGCTTTCACAGCAAAAAAAAGCCGCCGGGGAAAAATCCCCGGCGGCCGTCAGCCGTCAAAAAACGATCTGAAATTATTCTTCCTCGGGAGCATACAGAGCAGACAGTCTGGTCAGATATCTGTATCTCTCCTTTGCGTTCTCTGCTGCCTTCTCGAACAGCATATCCGCTCTTGCCGGATTCTTCAGAGCCAGAGAGGTGTAACGAACCTCGCCCTTTAAGAATTCCTTGTAATCTCCAACCGGAGCCTTGGAATCCAGAGTGAAGGGGTTCTTGCCCTCTGCCTTCAGAGCCGGATTGTAGCGGAACAGATGCCAGTAGCCGCTCTCAACAGCCTTCTTCTCCTCAGTCTGAGCCTTGCCCATGCCGGCGCGGATACCGTGGTTGATACACGGAGCGTAAGCGATGATTAAGGACGGACCCGGATAAGCCTCAGCCTCTGCGATGGCCTTTACAGTCTGGTTGTAGTCAGCGCCCATGGCGATCATAGCTACATATACATAACCGTAGGTCATGGCAATGCCGGCCAGGTCTTTCTTCTTGATCTCCTTGCCGCCTGCAGCGAACTGAGCCACTGCACCGATAGGAGTGGATTTTGCGGACTGTCCGCCGGTGTTGGAGTAAACCTCGGTATCGAATACCATTACGTTGATATCCTTGCCGCTGGCCAGTACGTGGTCCACGCCGCCGAAGCCGATATCATAAGCCCAGCCGTCGCCGCCGAATACCCACTGAGACTTCTTAGCCAGGAAATCCTTGTTCTCCAGGATCTCTTTGCAGAGCGGGCAGTCAACTCCCTCAAGAGCTGCAACCAGCTTGTCTGTAGCGGTTCCGTTGGTAGCGCCTACGGAGAAGGTATCCAGCCACTCTTTGCAGGCAGCCTTCACCTCATCGGAGGATTTCTCGGACTCGTAAACAGCAGTTACTTTATCCTTTAACCAGTCTCTCAGAGCGTTGTTGGCAAGAAGCATACCATAACCGAACTCTGCGTTGTCCTCGAACAGGGAGTTATCCCATGCCGGGCCCTGGCCCTTTCTGTTCACCGTGTAAGGAGTGGACGGTGAGGAGTTGCCCCAGATGGAGGAACATCCTGTTGCGTTGGCGATGTACATTCTGTCGCCGAACAGCTGAGTGATCAGCTTTGCATAAGGAGTCTCGCCGCAGCCTGCGCATGCGCCGGAGTACTCAAGTAAGGGCTGCTTGAACTGGCTTCCCTTAACAGTGGTCTCTTTGAACTTCGCAAGAACCTCCGGTTTCTCGGACAGCTTCTGGCCGAAATCGAAGATTGCCTGCTCGCCCATGTTCTTCTCCAGTCTGTCCATGGTAAGAGCCTTCTCGCCCTTCTTTCCAGGACATACGTTAGCACAGGAGCCGCATCCAGTACAGTCAAGTGCGGAGATGGTCATGGAGAAATAATATCCCGGCATACCGGTCATGGGAACTTTCTTCATGTCAGCCGGAGCTGCTGCAGCCTCCTCCTCGTTCATAACAACGGGACGGATTACAGCGTGCGGGCAGACATAAGAACAGAAGTTACACTGAATACAGTTGTCGGAATTCCAAACCGGAACATTCACAGCGATGCCGCGCTTCTCATAAGCTGCGGAACCGGAGGGAGTGGAACCATCCACATAGTCCTTGAATGCGGATACCGGTAAGGAGTAGCCCTCCTGAGCGTTTACCTTGGACTGAATGTTGTTTACGAAGTCCACAACATCCTGTCTGCCTTCCTCAGCGTGAGCCATGTCAAGGCCTTCGTCCTCGCAGTTCTTCCAGGACTCCGGTACTGCTACCTTAACAACCTGCTTAGCGCCTTCCTCGATGGCAGCCCAGTTCTTCTTAACGACATCCTCGCCCTTGCGGCCGTAGGTCTTCTGAGCAGCGTCCTTCATCAGCTCGATGGCATGCTCCTCCGGGATGATGTTGGCCAGCTTGAAGAATGCGGACTGAAGGATGGTGTTGATACGGGTGGAGCCCATTCCAGTCTCGATACCGATCTTCACGCCGTCGATCACATAGAAGTTGATGTTGTGATCAGCGATGTACTTCTTCACCTGTCCGGGAAGGTGCTTCTCAAGTCCTTCCATATCCCACGGGCAGTTTAACAGGAAGGTACCGCCGTCCACCAGCTCCTGAACCATGTTGTACTTGCGGATGTATGCCGGGTTGTGGCATGCAACGAAGTTGGCTCTCTTGATCAGGTAGGTGGATTTGATCTTCTCATGTCCGAAACGCAGGTGAGACATGGTCACACCGCCGGACTTCTTGGAATCATAATCAAAGTATGCCTGAGCATACATATCGGTGTTGTCGCCGATGATCTTGATGGAGTTCTTGTTGGCGCCTACAGTACCATCAGATCCAAGACCCCAGAACTTGCAGTTGATGGTGCCTTCGGGAGTGGTAACTAAGGGCTCGCCCTCCGGCAGGGACAGATTGGTCACATCGTCCACGATGCCGATGGTGAATCTCTTCTTCTCCGTGTTCTCGTATACAGCTACGATCTGAGCCGGAGTGGTGTCCTTGGAACCTAAGCCGTAACGGCCGGTGTAAACCGGAACATCGTTGAACTGGGTTCCCTTCAGAGCTGCCACTACATCCAGGTACAGCGGCTCGCCTAAGGAACCAGGCTCTTTGGTTCTGTCCAGAACGCTGATCTGCTTTACAGTAGACGGAATAGCCGCAACCAGAGCGTCAGCTGCGAACGGTCTGTACAGACGAACCTTTACCAGACCAACCTTCTTGCCCTGCTTAGCCAGGTAGTCGATGGTCTCCTCGATGGTCTCGTTCACAGATCCCATGGCGATGATTACATGCTCTGCATCCTCAGCGCCGTAGTAGTTGAACAGCTTGTAGTTGGTGCCGATCTTGGCATTAACTTTATCCATGTAGTCCTGTACGATGGCCGGAAGGGCATCATAGTACGGGTTGCAGGCCTCTCTCGCCTGGAAGAAGATATCCGGGTTCTGAGCGGAACCTCTCTGGCAGGGATGGTTCGGGTTCAGCGCCTGCTTACGGAACGCAGCAAGGGCATCCCAGTCCATCATTTCCTTTAAATCGTCATAGTCCCAGGTCTCGATCTTCTGGATCTCGTGGGAAGTACGGAATCCGTCGAAGAAGTTGATGAACGGAACCTTTCCGGTCAGTGCTGCCAGATGAGCAACGGGAGTTAAGTCCATAACCTCCTGCACGCTGGACTCGCACAGCATTGCACAGCCAGTCTGACGGCAAGCATATACGTCAGAGTGATCGCCGAAGATGGACAGCGCGTGGCTGGCCAGAGCACGGGCGGATACGTTAAACACACCGGGAAGCTGCTCGCCGGCAATCTTGTAAAGGTTCGGAATCATCAGCAGAAGTCCCTGAGATGCTGTGTAGGTGGTGGTCAGCGCACCTGCAGCAAGGGATCCGTGCACAGCACCTGCTGCGCCTGCCTCGGACTGCATTTCAGTGATCTGCACCGGGCGTCCAAAGATGTTCAGTCTTCCATCCGTTGCCCACTCATCCGTATGCTCCGGCATAACAGAGGAGGGAGTAATCGGATACATAGCAGCGACTTCTGTAAACGCATATGACGCATGAGCAGCCGCTTCATTGCCATCCATGGTTTTCATTTTTCTTGCCATTTGATTTATCCTCCTAAATGAAATATGAATATTGTATAGTTCCCTTTCAGAATAAAAGCCCTGCAGAAAGGCAGAATTCTGTCGGGGAGTGACCTGTCTATATTATAGCAAATGTTTCCTGAAATGCAAAGAGATTGTTCGTGAAAATAAGTATTATTTTACGAACAATCTCCTGATTTTATGTCTGTTTTATTTTCTTTTCCTCAATTGTCAAACACCCGGTCCGGCCTCCACTGTGGGGGATGGCTGCTCCGGCGGCGGGGCGATTACCTGCCCGCCGGCGGTCTCTGATGTCTGTCCCTGGGGAGCCTGGGTCTCCGCCGGTGCCGTGGTGGAAGGCACTGCCGGCACCACAGCGGAAGTCTGGGGCTCCGTGCTCTCCGCCGTCTGGGCGTTGCTGGCCTCCAGGCCGCTGTCAGTCTCCGTGGCGGCGTCCGTCTCCATAGGTGTGATCTCACCCGCCACAGACGATGCCGTTGCGGAGGTTTCCGTCTCTCCCGCGCTGGTCTCCTGCACCTGACTATCCGTCTGATTCCGGTGGATCACCGCCGTGTGTCCCCGGTAGGTACTGTTGTGAAGCAGCTCGTCGCTGATCACCTCTCCGTCTTTTTTGATCACCAGATTAGTGGTCCAGCGGCTGCCCATATCCGCCTCCTTCACCACTTTCTCCGTGTGGGGCGGAAGGGTCTGGTCCTCCACATACTCAGGAGCCGGCGGATCCAGATCCGCTACCTTCTCCGAGTGCATGGAGTAGGTCACCCCGTCCTCCAGGATGGGAATTCCCACCACGGAAATGGTCAGGGTCATCTTGCTGGAAAGGCTTCCTTCCAGTTTGGCCCGCAGGGCGATGGCCGTGTCAGAGTTGTTGATAAACTTCATATCCGGCCCGCCGTAGCTCACCGCCGCGTCCTCTCCCGGCGTCACGTAGGACGGCTCATAGCTGTGGGCATGGCGCTCCGTGGTCTTCAACCCGGCAAATACCACCGCGTTGTAGAGCGTGGAGGACACCTGGCAGACGCCGCCCCCCGGCTCCGCCACCAGTTCTCCGTTTACATAGGCTCCCGCGGGCTTGTAGCCCTTATCCTCACTTCTGGGACCTGTGGTGTCGTTGAAGGAGAAGGTTTCTCCCGGCTGGATAATCTTTCCTTCCAGACACTCGCTGGCCAGCTGGATATTGGTGTTCCGATCCCGGTTGGCCGTGGTGGTGGTGGAATACTGGCCGATCACCCGGTACATATTCTTGGCCTCGGCCGCCGTGATCTCCGGCTCTACCTCGTTGGCCTGGGCGGTGATCCTGGCGCTGAAATTTTTCTCCTCCATGGCCTGGCGGATATCGGACGCCAGCTGCTCCTGGTCGATCACCACGCCGTTTTCCTCTCCGGAGTAGGTAAAGGAATTGGATTCCTTGTCAAATCCGGAGATCTCCCCGTTTTTGGCAGGTTTGTCCCACTGGGACGCCATGGCCTCCACCTGACTCTGAATCAGGTCATCCATGCCGCTCACATCCAGAGTATAGGATTCCTGAGGGCTGTCTGTGGAAAAGATCTGATCCAGGAGCTGATCCACCCGGTCTGCAATCAGGTTTTCCACCTCATAGGTGTCATCCTCATAGGTCACCGTCATTCCCCAGGAGTAGCCGGCCAGAATCGCTTCCCTGGCCTCCTCCCTGGACATGCCGGTGATGGACACGCCGTCCACAGAAACCTGTCCGGAGATCTGGGATTCCTCCTGGGTCTCCCCCACCGTCTTCTCTCCGCCGCAGCCTCTGGCCGCCAGCACGATCACCAGGATGATCAGGATCAGCACCACGCCGCCGACGGCAGCGGGCATATAATTTTTCTGGTTTCTCCTCCGCTTTCCTCCCCGGCGGCTGCCGCTGTATCCGCTCCGGGAAGAGGATGTCCTTCTGGCGGACGATCCGGTCCGGGAAGCAGAGCTGGTTCTGGAGGCGCTGTTCCTGGAAGAAGCGCTTCGGGACGCGGAGCTGCTCCGGGACTGGGAACTGCTTCGGGAAGAACCGCTTCGGGAGACTGGGGAACCGGTCCTGGACGTCCCGGACGTGTTCCTGCCGGATCCTCCGGTTCTGTTGTCGTCATAAAGATTCATACTGTATATTCACCCGTTCTTCTTTGATAAATTTCCTGCGGATCCGTCCTGCTCCTCTTCAGGTACAGATCCACGGAGTACAGTATAGCACACTTTCTTGAAAAAGAAATGCCTATTTTCTTTCTTTTCCCATAAAAATTTTAGTATTTTACTTATCTTTAAATTCATGTTACCATACTGTTATCTTTTTATTACCAAACTGTTTCAAAGGAGGTTATCATGAGTCTTATCGATCTGCACGTACATTCCACCGCCTCCGACGGCACCTTCTCTCCCGGGGAGGTTACCGCTCTGGCGGCCGAGGCCGGTCTCTCCGCCATCGCCCTGACCGACCATGATACGGTGGACGGAGTCCCCCAGGCTCTGGAGGCCGCAAAGCGTCTCTCCATCCAGGTGATCCCCGGCGCGGAGCTCTCCGCCCAGTGGCACGGGAAGGAAATCCACATTCTCGGACTGTTTCTTCGCTGGGATTCTCCCGATCTCCTCCGCGCCTTAAAGGAGCTGCGGCAGAAGCGGGAGGAGCGCAACGACGAAATCATCCGCAGGCTGGGAAAGGCCGGATTTTCCATCACAAAGGAGGAACTTCAGGCCGGCAGCCCGGACACAGTGATCACCCGGGCCCATTTTGCCAGGGTAATGACAGAAAAAGGGTATACCGCTTCCAGGAAAGAGGCTTTCAGCCGTTATCTCAAGCCCGGCGGTCCCTACTGTCCGCCCAAGGAACAGCTGTTCCCGGAGACCGCCCTGTCCCTGATTCTGGAGGCGGGAGGTTTCGCCGCCCTAGCTCATCCCCTTCAGTACGGCTTCAGCAACCAGGAGCTGGAGGAGCTGACCGGGTATCTCTCCGGCCTTGGGATGAAGGGACTGGAGGTATACCACTCCTCCAACAACAGCTATGAGAGCCGGAAATTAAAAGAACTGGCGGTCCGCCACCATCTGCTGCCCACCGGCGGATCCGATTTCCACGGGGACAATAAGCCGGATATCCGCATCGGCTGCGGCAGGGGAAACCTGCGGGTGTCCTCCCTCCTTTTAGACGACATTCTCCGCAGCCGGGAGCAGGCCTCTGATCCGGCGTGAGCGCCGGACTCCACTGCGCCCTCCGGGCCGGCTGTTTCATTTTTATGGATTTTGTTCCTTGTCTTTCCATTTTTCCTCTGTTATAATGGCTACGAAGTGAGAACACGATAGTTTCAGACAGGAGGATTGTCAGATGAAAATTCAGAACATCACAGATGTGGAAGCGTTTTTCAAAGTGATCGACGAGTGCAAGGGACCGGTAGAGCTGATTTCCCCGGAGGGGGACCGGATCAACTTAAAATCCAAGCTCAGCCAGTACCTCTCCATGGCCACCATGTTTTCCAACGGATACATCAATGAGCTGGACCTGGTCGCTCATGAGAAGGAAGATATTGAACGGCTGATCAAATACATGTACCAGGGAGAATAAGCCTGGAACCAAAAATCCCGCCTGCAGCCACTCCGGCTCCGCAGACGGGATTTTTTTATCCTTCCATACCTTTCGTTTTACTCTTCACACCGGATTTTCTCCCGGTCCCCTCTTCTGCGCTCTCTGCGGCGCACTTCGCTTCTCATCATGGAATACAGCACCGAGCACAGGGGAATAAATACCAGCATTCCCACCACGCCCATCAGGCTGCCGCCCACGGTGACTGCCATGAGCACCCAGATGGAGGGCAGTCCCACAGAATTTCCCACCACATGGGGGTAGATCAGGTTCCCCTCAATCTGCTGGAGCACCAGAAACACCACGATAAACTCCAGGGTGGTAAAGGGGCTGACCATGAGCATGAGGAAAACTCCCACCGCGCAGCCGATAAAGGCCCCGAACACGGGAATCAGAGCCGTAAATGCGATGAGCACGCCGATCAGCAGAGCGTAGGGCATTCTCAGAACCGTCATGGTCACAAAAAACATGGTTCCCAGGATGAGGGCCTCCGCGCACTGTCCCGCCAGAAAACTGGAGAACGTCCGCTCCGTCTTTTTCACCACTCCGATGACAATCACCGCCGTCCGTTCCGGCAGAAAGGCCCGCACCAGCCGTTTTGCCTGGGTGCACAGCCCCTCTTTCTGAAGGAGAATGTAGATGGAAAAAATAAAGGCGATTCCGAAATTAGTAAATCCTGAGACGATGGAGACCGCCGCGGAGAAGGTGGTGTCCAGCACAGAGGTGGCTCCGTTTCTCAGGAAGCTCACAATCTGCCGCAGCATCTCCGGCCAGTTGATCTCAATGGAATTTAAATAGTCCACAATCTCCGGATACTGGGCGAACAGCTTCTCCGCCTGGACCAGGGTCCGCTCCATAAACGCGGGAATGCTGCTGCTCAGGCTTACCATGGTTCTTAACAGTTCCGGCGTCACCACGAAGAATACCAAAAACAGCACGCCGGCCACCAGCACGATGGTGATGAGCAGGCCCGCCGGGCGGTGCCATTTTTTTCTCTCTCCCCGGCCGATGAGACACCGCTCCACCTGCCTCATGGGCACGTTCAGCACAAAGGCGATGGCCGCCCCCATGAGAAAGGGTGAAAAGATGTGGAGCAGTCTGGCGGCCACCCTCAGACACTCCCGGTAATGGACGGCCACCACCGCCGCCACAATGGTAAACAGAATCAGGCCTCTGATTTTTTTCACGGTACTATCCGTCAGCTTCATTTCATTTCCTCTTCCGCGCACTGAAAAAACGCGCTCCTTATTTCTTCTTCCCCGGCCTGAAAGGTTCCCTGGGCCATCTGGCTGCTGCCGCCGCCTCTGCCGTTTAACAGACCGTTCATCTTTTTGGAGAATGCCCTCATGTCGTGGGCCGGGCTGGCCAATACATACTGATAGCCGTCTCCTTTTCCGGCGCAGGCCAGCACAATCTCCCCCTTCTTCCCCTCGCAGAGCAGGTTGCAGTATTTTCTCAGCTGCACAGGCTCCATGTCCTCAAACACCGCCAGCGGTTCCCGGCTCTCCGGAAGGGCGGCCGCTTTCCTCTCCGCCTCCGCCTGGCGCAGGCGGGAAAGCTCTCCCTCCAGCCGCTCTTTCTCCCCTTTCAGCCGCTGAACCGCCTCCGTCACCTCATCCTGCTTTGCAGCCAGGAGCGCGGACAGGGCCGCCACCTGCTTCTGCCGTCTGACGCAGTACTCCAGAGCCCGCCGCCCGCAGAGAAGGGAGATGCGGACGCCTCCCTTGTAGTGGATCATGCCCAGCACCTTAATCAGGCCCACCTCCCCGGTGTGTTCCACATGGGTGCCGCAGCAGGCGCAGACGTCCACTCCAGGTATGACCGTGATCCGAACCTGGCCGGTGAGCTCCTTCTTGCTCCGGTACTCCATGTCCTTTAACTCCTCCGGAGTGGGGGTGAGAATCTGCACCGGCAGATTCCGGTATATGGCCTCGTTGGCCTCCGCCTCCATCTCGTCCAGCTCTTCCCCGGTGATCATCCCGTTAAAATCGATGGTGATCTCCTCGCTTCCCATGTGAAATCCCACGTTGTCATAGCCGAAGCGCCGGTGGATGCAGCCGGTGATGATGTGCTCCCCGGAATGGCCCTGCATATTGTCAAACCTCCGGTCCCAGTCGATGGCTCCCTCCACCGTCTCTCCCACGGTCAGGGGCCGGTCTGTGTAGTGAATCACTTCCTCTCCCCGCTCGTGAACCTCCTTCACCCGGGCCTCTCCCAGGGTTCCCGTGTCATAGGGCTGTCCGCCGCCTTCCGGGAAAAATGCGGTCTGATCCAGAGTGACCTCCCACAGTCCCTTTTTCCCCTCCCGGCAGCCGGTCACCGCCGCCGTAAACGTCTTTATGTAGGAAGAATCGTAATATAATCGCTTCATGTCTCTCTCCTTGCTGCTGTTTTTCCGGCCGGGCGGCATCCTTTTGCCCGCCCGTTCCGGTCTTTCTGATTTATCAGTATTATACACCACTCCCGCGTTACTTCAATCTGTTGTTTAAATTTTTTTCCAAAAAGGTGAAACTGTGGCAAGCCGGGCGACATATGATGAAGTGTAATCATCTTATTGGAGGAACAGACATGAGTGATTTGGCTGCTACAAACTGCGGATGTGGCTGCGGATGTGAAACAGGAGGAAACAGCGGCGGATGCAACATCCTCTTTCTGCTTCTGATCCTGTGCTGCTGCTGCGGAGGAAATCACGGCGGAGACGGATGCGGATGCGGATGTGGAGGCGGCTTCGGCTCCGAATGGCTGTGGATCCTGATCCTGTGCTGCTGCTGTGGAGGCGGCTGGGGCGGCAACGGCTTCTGCTGACAACAAAAAACAGGAAAGCACCGGGGCACGGCGGCAGCCGCGCCCTCTTTCCGCGGGCAGAATTATTTTCGGCGGAATCCGCACCGGGGCGGGATCTCTATCCCGCCCTTCCGGACCCCCGGTCTCTGCCTCCATCCGGCGGTGTTCCCGTCTCCTGGCCTCTCACCATGCGGCGGCCGGGATCCTTTCTCTGGCGGTTCTTTAAACACTCCTCATCAATCTCGTAGACAGCATTTCCATCTATAATCAGGCGCGTAGCCATCGTTCATCACTCTCCTGTCACAATTACTATATGCAGCGGGCATGAAATCCTTGACCGGAGCATATATTGTCACCAAAGTAGGAAACGAGGTATGGAACCATGAATTACGATGAACAGCCTCTGAAACTGACAGATCTGGACTATCTCACCGGGGATCATCATCTCCAGATGATGAAAGCCGCCCTGCCCTATATGAACGTCCCCCAGCAGAGAATTTTTTCCACAGTGATCAAAATACGGGAGCTGCAGAGAACCATCAATCTGTTCCGGGATGAACAGGTGGCGGCCACGGGAATCGGCTCCGGGGAACGGGACCCCAAAGACCGGACCGGCGCAGGCCCGGCGGAGATGCTGGACGCCATCAAGCCCTACGGCAACACCTACGAACAGGAACTGATCGGTCTGCTCTCCAACCTTCTCCGGGGCATATCCACCCCCATGGAGCAGATGAAAACCTTCCTCTCCCCGGAGCAGCAGTCCCGGATGGACACCGTGCAGTTTATGGTACAGGCCATGCAGCAGAACAGCTGACAGAAAGGAGCTTTCATGAGCGACTGGAAAAAAGATCCCAGGCTGAAAAAAATGGACCCGGAAAAAATCCAGGTCCTCACAGAGTTTTCGGAGCGTCTGAACCGGACGCCGGGCCCGCAGATGCTCTCCCTTCTCCTCTCCTTCCAGGCGGAGGCCGGTGAGAAAGGCATCCGCTTTTCTGACGAGGAGACAGATGTCCTCGTCACCATTTTAAGCTCCCACATGCCCCCTTCGGAGCAGAAAAAGCTGTCCATGCTACGCTTATTTTCCAGAAAGCTGGCAGCCCGCCGCCCCTAGCCGGGCCTTCCGCCTATCCTTCCAGAATCACAATTTTGGTGCGCTCATCTGCCTGCTGGAGCAGAAGCTTCATCTCCGGCTCCGGGATGCAGATACAGCCGCTGGAACCCGGATATCCCTCCGCGGTGCAGTGAAGGAAGATGGCCGAGCCCTTTCCCGGAACCGCCTCCTCGTTGTAGGTAAGGGAAAGGGCGTAATTGTAATAGGGGGACACATCCACGAGATGCTCCGCGGAGTCCCAGTCCTTCTCCACCTGGGAGGCATCCACCAGCCGGTTGTAGTACCGGCTCTCCGGATCGTCCACCCAGTAGTCCTCCGCCGTCACCTTGTGGTAGGGAAGGACCGCTCCCGGATCATCCAGGATGCCGAAGGCCAGATTGAACCGGTAGACGCCGGTGGGCGTCTTTTTATCTCCTTCCACCTTATCCGCCGAGCAGCCGTTTAAGCCCCACACGCCGGAGGTCTCAAACACCTGCCCCCACGCGCCGTCCTCCGCCCGGTAATAAGCGGTCCGGACGGCAGACCCGCCCTGTCCCCGGACCACTATGATCTTGTCCGTGTCCCCGGCAATGGCGGGATCGGACAGGACATCCCCGTCGGGAAGTCCTTCCGGCACCGCCGGCAGAGCGCTCTCCCCGGCAGTCTCCTCTGCTCTTTCCGTCTCCTTCTCCGTCTCTCCGGGCGCTTCCGCCCGCTCTGTTCTCCCGTCTTCCGTGCGGATCAGGCCGTCTCCCGGGCCTGCCTGCGCCCCGTAGGCCGCCCCAGCTCCCATTACCAAAAAACCTGCCGCCAGAAGGGCCAGGATCCTTCCTCTCTTTCTCATCGCTGCCTCCATTTCTGTCCTGCTGTCTGAAGCAAATTGATACAGAAAGTATAGAAAACTCCCGGGGATTTGTCAATCTCCTCTCACCCCAAAAGGAAAGACGCCGCCAGCAGAACCGCCAGGAAAACCACGTTCCAGACGGTAAAGAAAATCAGATAGGGACCTTTCTTCTCCGGATGGCGGACGGCAATCTGTTTGTAGGAGATCAGGCTGGCCATGGAGGCGATGAGGGTGCCCAGGCCGCCCAGATTGGTGCCGATGATCAATTCTCTCCACTGATCGGTAAATCCGGAGAGGAGAAGGGCCGCCGGCACGTTGCTGATCACCTGGCTGGCGGCCACGGCGGCGATCCGCTCATTGCCCGTCAGCACCGATTCCAGAAATCCGCGAAACTGGGGGAGTCTCCCCATGTTGCCGATGAACACAAAAAACGCGGCGAAGGTCAGCAGCAGACCGTAATCCACCTCTGCCAGCAGCTCCCTCCGGTCTATGAGCACCGCCGCCAGAACGATGACAAGAAGGGCTCCCTCCGGGAGAACGCCGGAGACGGTCAGAAGGCAGACAGCAAAGAGGGCCAGATACAGGATCAGCCGCTTTTTCGGGGGCGCCGCCGGCCGTTCCACCTGACAGCTGACCGTCTCCTTCCGGAACGCCAGCAGGATGGCTCCGGCCAGCATCAGGGCGGACAGAGCCGCATAGGGAAGCATGAGAGCCACAAAGGAAAGGGCTCCCATCCCCGATCTCCCGTAGAGATACAGATTCTGGGGATTTCCGATGGGGGTGAGCATACTCCCTAAGTTGGCCCCGATGGTCATAAACGTCACCGCGGCGCAGATCTGCCTTTCCATTCCCGCCATCTCCAGAGCCAAAAGTCCGAAGGGCACAAAGGTGACCAGGGACACATCATTGGTGATGACCATGCTGCAGAAAAAACAGAGAAAGACCAGGCACAGAGCCAGGCCACGCCCGCTTTTTACCCGCTGGAGAAGTCCGGCGCTCAGTATGCGGAACACACCCATCTGCTTAAAACCCGCCATCACCGTCATCAGGCAGAACAAAAGGATCAGGGTCCGGAAGTCAATATATCCCAGATACTCCCGATCCGGCGTCACGAAGAAACAGGAGACGACCGCCAGCACCGCGGCTGCGGAGAGCACCGTCTCCCTTTTGACAAATTCAGCAATACGCTTTCCCACTTTTTCTCTTTTTCCTCCGTTTTCTGTCAGTTTTTCACGGAAAAACAGCGCATGGCCGTTCTTCTGCACATACGCTGTTTTTGTATTTACTATTTATTATTTTACCACCAGGTTGATGATCTTGCCGGGAACGTAGATTTCCTTCACAATGGTTCCGGTGATCTTGTCCGCAGCCGCCTCTTTTCCAGCTGCCAGAGCATCCTCCTTGGACACGTCCGCCGGAAGGCTGACCACCGCGCGGGTCTTGCCGTTTACCTGTACGGGAATGGAGATCTCGTCGTCCTTCATGGCCTCCTTGTCGCACTCCGGCCAGGACGCGTGGAACACGCTGTCCGTGCCGCCCAGAGCCTCCCACAGCTCCTCGCCCATGTGGGGAGCGAACGGGGAAAGCAGGATCACGAAGGTCTTTAAGGTCTCTTTGTCGATGCCGCCTTCCTTCTTGGCCAGGTCGATGAGCTTATTGTTGTACTCCATAAATCCGGACACTACAGTATTTAAGCTGAACTGGTCAAATCTCTGCTCGATGTCGTAGACCAGTTTGTGGCGGATCTTCACCATCTCCTTGGTCTCTTTCACATCTTTGTCCTTGTTGTCCATCACCAGCGTGTAGAATCTCTTCAGGAACCGGGATACGCCCTCAATTCCTCTGTCATCCCACTCCGCATCCAGCTCCGGCGGTCCCACAAACAGCTCGTAGAGCCGCAGGGCGTCGCAGCCGTAGTCTCTCACCAGATCGTCCGGGGAAACCACATTTCCCTTGGACTTGCTCATCTTGATACCGTTCTTGCCGGTGATCATACCCTGATTGAACAGCTTGGTGAAGGGCTCGTCAAAGTCGATCACGCCGATGTCGTACAGGAATTTGGTGTAGAACCGGGAGTACAGCAGATGAAGCACCGCGTGCTCCACGCCGCCGATATACATGTCAACCGGCAGGTATTTGTCTGCTTTCTCTCTGGAAACCAGCTCTTTGTCGTTCTTGTTGTCCACATACCGGAGGAAATACCAGGAAGAACCGGCCCACTGGGGCATGGTGTTGGTCTCTCTCTTCGCCGGGCCTCCGCAGCAGGGACAGGTGGTGTTCACCCACCAGTCGATGGCAGCCAGGGGGGATTCTCCTGTGCCTGTGGGCTCGTATTTTTCCACCTCCGGCAGAGTCAGAGGCAGCTGGTCCTCAGGAACGGGAACATTGCCGCACTTGGGGCAGTGAACGATGGGAATGGGCTCGCCCCAGTATCTCTGGCGGGAGAATACCCAGTCGCGGAGCTTGTAGTTCACCGTCTTCTTGCCGATGCCTCTGGCCTCGATCATGGCGGGAGCTTCCTTCTTCAGCACGGAGCTCTCCATGCCGTTCCACTCGCCGGAGTTGATCATGGTTCCGCTCGCCTCAGTGTAGGCTTCGGTCATATTTTCAATCTCCTTGCCATCCTTGGCGATTACCTGGATGATGGGAAGGTTAAATTTCTTCGCGAACTCAAAGTCACGGTCGTCATGGGCAGGCACGCACATGATGGCTCCCGTGCCGTAGTCCGCCAGCACGTAATCAGACAGCCAGATAGGTACCTTTGCTCCGTTTAAGGGGTTGATGGCGTAGCTTCCGGTGAACACGCCGGTCTTCTCCTTGTCCTGGAGACGGTCCACATTGGACTTCATGGAAGAATCAAAAATGTACTTCTCCACAGCCTCTCTGGTCTCGTCGGTGGCCAGGCTCTTTGCCAGAGCGTGCTCCGGTGCCAGCACCATGAAGGTGGCGCCGTACAGAGTGTCGGGGCGGGTGGTGTAGACTGTGATCTTCTCCTCTCTTCCGTCGATGGGGAAATCCACCTCGGCGCCGTAGGATTTGCCGATCCACTCCGTCTGCATCTTCTTTACCTTCTCCGGCCAGTCCAGCTTGTCCAGATCGTTTAACAGGCGCTCCGCGTAGTCCGTGATCTTTAACATCCACTGGCGGAGATTTTTCTTGGTCACAGGAGTGCCGCAGCGCTCGCAGCAGCCGTTGACCACTTCCTCATTGGCCAGACCGGTCTTGCAGGAAGGACACCAGTTGATGGGGAATTCCTTCTCATAGGCCAGACCCTTCTTGAACATCTGGACGAAGATCCACTGGGTCCATTTGTAGAAGGACGGATCCGTGGTGTTGACCTCCATATCCCAGTCGTAGATGGCTGCGATCTGATTGATCTGTCTCTTGATATTTTTAATGTTCTCCGCCGTGGATTTCGCCGGATGGACGCCCATCTTGATGGCGTAGTTCTCCGCCGGCAGTCCGAAGGCGTCCCAGCCCATGGGATGGATCACATATTTTCCCTTTAACAGCTGATAACGGCTCCAGGCGTCAGAGATCACATATCCTCTCCAGTGGCCTACGTGAAGGCCGCTTCCGGACGGATAGGGAAACATATCCAGACAGTAATATTTTTCCTTCTTTCCATCGTTTACGTTAATGGGGTTCTTCTCCCATCTCTCACGCCATTTTTTCTCAATGGCTGTGTGATTGTACTGTGCCATGACAGTTCCTCCTTAATATATGGTGCTTTCTTGGAAAACGGACGGGCAGCAGAACGGCTCCGGGAAAAGCGGAGGCCTCTTCTGAAAGATTGGATAGGGAAAGTTCCTTCCCCTATCCGATTCGCGATACCACGGGCAGCTCACAGCAGAGCTGTTCGCTGTCCGTTGCCCGGCAGATATCTGCCTCCCCGGATGTGCAAGCACCTCCGGGCGGCAGCTGCATGCCGGGCGTATCGCGCAAAAAAAACTGCGCCTCTATCCGATTATAGAGACGCAGGATCATACCCACGCGGTACCACTCTATTTCACACGTCTTCCGTGTGCCCCTCATTGTCCCTGTAACGGCGGGCCGCCGGCCTGTCCTACTGGGATAATTCCTTTCAGAGGGCTACTCAAGGGCCAGTTCACCACCTTCCCGCAACCGCCTCTCACCTGCCGGCGGCTCTCTGATGCGCTCCAATGGCTACTATTCCCTGTCACAGTATTTACGCTAAGCCCTAATTTAACACACTTGTCTTTTTCTGTCAACTCCCAACCGAAAAACCGTTCCCTTTTAAATCCGGATTTTTCCTCTCAGGGAATCGTACAGGAGGCGCACCTGGTTTCCGTCGGCCAGGGATTGGGAAAAGGCGCTGGCACTTCCCGCGGCCACTCCCATGGCCAGGGCGTGGGAGTAATCCTTCTGCTCCAGCCAGCCGGCCAGAAATCCGGCCACCATGGAATCTCCCGCCCCCACAGAGTTGACCAGCGTCCCCTCCGGCGCGGAAAGCGCCCGGACCGCCCCCGTCTGATCTGCCAGGACCGCGCCCTCGCCGCCCATGGACACCAGCACATTTTCCGCTCCCAGTTCCCGCAGCCGGGCCGCCCCCGCTGCCGCCTCCTCCAGCGTCCCGGGGCGGGTGCCGGTCAGCTCTCCCAGCTCATCCCGGTTGGGTTTGATGAGGAAGGGATGGAACTTCAGCACCTGAAGCAGAGTCTCCCCTGACGCATCCACGGCAAAGAGGATTCCCCGCCCGGACAGACGTTCCATAATCCGGCCGTACAGATCCCGGGGCATGGCGCCGGGAACGCTTCCCGCAAGCACCAGCACGTCCCCTTCTCCCAGGCCGCAAAGCCTGTCCATCAGCTCTTCCAGGGCCGCCGGATCCGCAGCAGGCCCCATGCCGTTGATCTCCGTGCCGTCATACCCCTCCAGCTTCACATTGATCCGGGAGCAGCCTTCTCTCAGCCGGATAAATTCGCACTCCAGCCCGGCCTCCTTCAGCCTGCGTTCAATTTCCTCCCCCACAAAACCGGCTGTGAAGCCGAGAGCCCGGGTTTCCACCCCCAGGTTCTTCAGCACCGCCGACACGTTGATTCCTTTTCCCCCGGGAACCATCTGCTCTGAGGTGGTCCGGTTGGTCTTTCCCACGGCAAATCCGTCCACCGTCACCACATAGTCCAGGGACGGGTTTAAGGTCACTGTGTAAACCACTGTCCTCTCCTCCTCTCATCTCCGTCTGGATCTTCCCCGCACCGGTTCCGGCCGGGAATTTTTCTCCGTCCGGCTTCCTCCGCCTCCGGCCATGAGGGCCAGAGCCGCGCCTGTCAGGAGACAGAAGCAGGCCGGCCCCGCGGCCTGGGCTGCCGTCAGTCTCAGAACACTGTCAGGGAGAGCCGCCGGGAGAAGGCGGGACAGGACCAGGGAGACCGCCAGAGCCACCAGGGCAGCCGCCGCAGCCACCCACCGTTTTCCCAGGGAGAACAGGGCGGCGGCCGTGACAGCTGCCAGGGAAAGAAAGAGTACGGTAACTCCGTTCAAAACCGCCGCTCCCAGGGACGGCGCCTCCGTCCCGGGAAACAGGAAAGCAGACAGAGGACGCCAGGCCAGAGCCAGAACCAGGCCTCCCACTGCCCCCGCTGCCGCCGTCCGCACCGCCGCGGACGTCAGGCAGGTTCTCATGGACCTCCGGGCTCTGGGCAGGTAGGAAGCTCTGCCCACTCCCAGGGCGCACACCGCCGATGAGACCGCCCATACCGCCAGGCGGCTTCTCCCGATTCCGGCCCAGGCAGCACCGTCTTCCCCCGCCAGCCGGAAAGCTCCGGACAGAAAGCAGCCGCCAAAGGCCAGCACCGTCACGATCCCCGGAAGAGCGGCGGCAGAAATCTCCAGTCCCAGAGCTGCCGGACTTTTCTTCCGTCCTCCCGGACTGAACATTTCCCTTCTGCAGACCATAAGAGCCAGCAGCAGGAACCCAAAGGACAGGGCCGCTCCCGCTCCCAGTCCCAGAACCGCTCCCTCTGCTCCAAACACATTCCTGTAGAGATCCGTGCCGTAAACCAGGGCGGAACGCTCCCCCTGGGCCTGTCCGGCTGCGGCCAGCCACAGGGCGGCCGCCCCTCCCCCTGCAGCTTCCAGGAGGATGGAGATTACCCCGGGAGCCGAAACTCCCATTCCATAAAAATACCCCCGCACCGCCCCGGAACCGGCGGCAAACAGGGCTGCCAGGGCCAGAGCCCTCCACACCGCGGCGCTCTCCCGGCCTCCCGCGCGCCCGGCTATCCAGCCGCCGCCAAAAAAGAGGAGGGCTGCCAGAATTGCTCCCACTGCCAGGGCCAGGATGAGGGACACAGAAAACAGCCGAGACGCCTCTCCTGTCTTTCCCTTTTTCATCCGCGCCCGGACTGCTCCCGCCACCCCATTGGGCACGGCGAAGGCCGCCGCCAGAAACAGCACTCCATAAACCAGACCGGGAGACGCAAATAATACATCTCCGCCCTGTCCTATCTGTCTTAAGACTACCAGCTGCAGCACTGCTCCCGCCCCAGCTGCCCACACGGCCAGGGGCGCAGGACCCATCTGCGGCCTGGCCCTGTTTTCTGTTTTTCTTCCTGCTCTGCTTCTGTTATTCTCCATAAAACTCCGTCCTGTCCACATCCTTCGTCGAGAGGATGCAGACCCAGGTTTTCCCAGGATTTAAGCGGATTTCCTCCCCGTCCGGACCGTAGTAGCGGGTGATGCCGTCCTCCTTTTTCCAGGTGACGGTCACCGCCTTCCCCCCGGTGGCGTAATACCCCCACTCGGAGGTGTCCACGTTAATGTTCAAATATTCCGTATTGGCGTAATATCCCGACTGACAGTACTGGATGATCACATTTTTCACCGCCAGCGGCCCCTCGTCGCTCTCCTGGGGCGCGTCCGCCTGATAGCGGTGGTAGAGTCCGTCCTCCTGGCTGTAGCGGAATTCCGAGTGGTACATGGAGTACCCGGGCACGATCCGCACAGCATCCACCGTCTCGACGCCGCTTAACACCGTCTCCTTCCCCGGCCGGGCAAACTGATAGTGGCCCTCGTAGTCCGCCCCGTACTCCTGACTGTAGCCCAAGTCCACGATGGCCGACTGGATCCGGTCAAAGCTGGTGTAGGCATTGTGGGGCGCCTTCCGGTCGGAGGAACGGAAAAATGCCTGGGCTCCCCGCCCCTCGATCCCGTTGATGTCGTCGATCTCCCTCAGCTGAGGCTTGGCAAAAGTGCTCTGGCCGTAGTGGGCGTATATGGCGTCAAACTCGTTGGCAAAATCGATGAAGCAGTTGCGGCAGCTTCTCACCGAGCCGATCCGCTCCAGGTCGTCGTAATCTTCCATGATGGCCATGTAGCGGGTCATATTCCCCTCCACCGGCACCTCATAGATCACCCCCGCCCGGCCCATGCCGTAGTGGGGCCAGGCCTCCCGGTCGTTGCTGATCATCACCGCCAGAGGCCGGCGGTCCGCCTGGGCCGCATCTCTCATCTCCCCCGTGAGATAGCTCTGGATCCGCCCGTCCACGGCGATCCGCTCCTCCGGCACAAACTCTGCCGTGGTCTCCTCCGGGGCGGCGGTCACCTCCACCGGCTCCGTCCGGACCTCCTCCGTCTGAGCGGGAAGAGTTCCCGCCGCCTCCTCATAGTTTTTTCCGCACCCGGACGCCGCCATCAGCAGGCAGGCACCCAGACACAGCGCAAATCCCCCCGTTTTTTTCATCTCCGGTACCCTCTCCTCTCCAGGATCTCCGCCTGCTTTTTCTCCATCACCAGGCGCTCATCCTCCTCCATGTGGTCATATCCGAACAGGTGAAGCATGCTGTGGGCCACGAGGAACGCCAGCTCCCGGGCCTGGGAGTGGCCGTACTTTTCCGCCTGCTCCTCCACCTTGTCCACGGAGACGATAATATCCCCCAGCATCAGTTCCCCGGTCTCCGGGTTGAAATAGTCCTCCGCGTGGTCCTCCAGGCCGTCAAAATCCGCCGGCCGCTCATAATCCACCATGGGAAAGGACAGCACGTCCGTGGCCCGGTCGATCTGGCGGTAATCCCGGTTGATCTCCCGGATGGCCTCGTTGTCTGTCAGCACCACGCTGACCTCCGCCTCATAGGGGCAGCCCTCGTAATCCATGGCTTCCTCGATCACGTCCCGGATAATGGTCTCATAGGGAAGCTCCAGCTTCTTCTCTGCTTCGTATTCGATCTCAATGGTCATTTCCTTCTCCTTATGCCCCTTGCGGGCTTTTCTCCCTTGTCTTTCATCTTGCTCTCGTAATCGTCATAGGCCTGAACGATCTTCTGCACCAGGGGATGGCGGACCACATCCTGGTTGGTCAGCCGGCAGAAGCCGATGTCGTCAATCTTCCCCAGAATCTTGATGGCCATGTCCAGTCCGGATACGGAACCGGGCGCCAGATCCTTCTGGGTCTGGTCTCCCGTGACGATCACCTTGGAGCCGAATCCGATTCTGGTCAGGAACATCTTCATCTGGGCCGGGGTGGTGTTCTGAGCCTCGTCCAGAATGATGTAGGCGCTGTCCAGGGTCCGACCTCTCATGTAGGCCAGGGGAGCCACCTCGATCAGCCCTTTCTCCGAGTTGTGGAGATAGCTCTCCGCCCCCATGATCTGGTACAGGGCGTCATAAAGGGGGCGCAGATAGGGATCGATCTTGCTCTGAAGGTCCCCGGGCAGAAAGCCCAGCTTCTCCCCCGCCTCAATGGCCGGTCTGGTGAGAATGATCCGGTTTACCTCCCCGTTTTTAAAGGCCTGGATGGCCATGGCCATGGCCAGATAGGTCTTTCCCGTGCCGGCCGGGCCGATGCCGAACACGATCATTTTCTTCCGGATCATGTCCACATACTGCTTCTGGCCCACCGTCTTGGGCTTGACCGGCTTTCCGTTGATGGTGCGGCAGATAATGTCACGGTCAATCTCCAGGATCTGCCCGTCGCTCTCCGTAAAGGAGAGGGAGATGGCATAATCCACATTCTGCTCCGTGATGGTATTGCCCCGCTTGGAAAGCTCAATGAGATTGGAGAATACGCTCCTGGCCCGCTTCACCATCTCCTCCGGTCCGATCACCTTGATCATCCCGTCCCTGGCCACCATGGTCACGTGGAGCGTTCTCTCAATTTTCTTAATATAGCTGTCAAACTGCCCGCAGACGTTCTGCTCGTGCTCTGCGGGAATGTCGATCATCGTCTCAATCACACTCATTCTGTTCTGTCATTCTCCTCTACTGCTGGTATTTCGCTGACTTCCATTTTCCGGCTCTCTCCTATGGGTTCCCGGAGGACCGCGCTGCCCTCCACCAGAAAGCCGGAGTCGGTTTCTACTATTCTAGCATTATTTTCCTCAATCTGCACCCCTTTTCGCTCTAAATTTTCCGCAAACTCCTCCGCAGTTCTGGCCGCGGCCCTCTCTTTCTCCTCCTCCGTGTAAAGACGCTCGTAGGAAACGTACTCCCGGGAGCGGATGAGTCCCCACCACACCGGCAGGAAAAAGTTCTCCGTGAGGCGCAGCTGTCTCTCCTCCATGGAGGTCTTCCAGCTGCTTTTGCCACTGTCCGGGGAAAACAGCCGGAAGGAAACATTTCCCACCCGCACAAACAGGCCCAGCCGGACTCTTCCCGTCATGGCCTCCACCGTCTTCCACCGCCCAAACTCCCGGCGGTAAGTCTGGGTGGTCCTGACCGTCACATCCCCGTCCGCCCGCACCGGATGTTCCGCCACCACCGCTCCGCTGTCATCGGTCACCGGCACCATCCCGCGGATTAACACCTGGCCGGCGGTCACCCTGTCACCCACAGCAGCCGCAGGGGTTCCGCTGCGGACGATCATATCCGTGATCACCCCGTCCTTTTCCGCCACAATGTCGCAGGGCTCCGTATCCGGAACCGGAATCTCCAGAAGAGCCTCATTCTCTTTTATCTTAACCACCAGTCTGGTTCCCGATACCTGGGCCGAAACCCAGGTGATCTCTGAGAAATCACTCCGCAGACTGTCCTCCAGTCCCTCGCAGTCCACCCGGCCCCGGATCATCCCGCACCGGATCCCCTGCCCGTCCAGATATCGGATCAGCGTGTCTTCACTGTATTTTCGATTTCCCTCGATCTGGATGTCCCAGATAAAAAATGAGAGGCTGTACAGCAGGGACAGGCAGACAGCCAGGCCGGCAAAAAAGGCCTTTCTCTTTCTGTTTTTCCGGAGGAAAAAGGGCAGGCCGAACCGCTTCAGCACCCGCAGACGGATCCCGGACTTTTTCTGCAGCTCCCGGGAGGCCAGAATCCCCGGAACGGTCATCAGGCCCTGGCAGCCCTCCTCTGTGATCTGGAGGTCCCACAGCTCGATTCCCCGGCTGCGGCAGAGATTGAGAAAACGCTCCGGCTCCCCTCCCCGAAGTCTCACCAACACGTATCCCTTCCACCAGCGGGCCGTCATCATCTCCCAGATCCCTCCTACACGCCCTCCAGCTCCACCCTGCGGATGTTCCCGGTGACTTTCATGCTCTCCTCGTCATAATACTCGATCTTAAGTCCCTTTCCCTCCACATTCACCCGGCCGGTCTTCGTCAGCAGCTTCAGCCGGTCATCTCCGTAAAACAGGATGCTCCTGTAATTTTCAATGACCAGGCTCCGGCTGCCTTCGATGAAAATGAGAGTTTCCCCCAGAACCACGTCCCTGGGAAGCTTGAGCGCCTCCGCAGCCGCCATTCTCACCCGGCGTCCCATAGGCAGAGCCCCTTTATTCCATTCTCTATTACTGTATGCGGAAACCTGGGGAGATACTACAAAAATCCCCGGCAGACACCTGCCGGGGAGTTAACTGCATTGCAATGATTCAATTAGTTGAATTTACGCTTTCTAGCCGCTTCAGACTTTTTCTTCCGTCTTACGCTCGGCTTCTCGTAATGCTCTCTTTTGCGGATCTCCTGCTGGATACCTGCCTTAGCACAGTTTCTCTTGAATCTGCGCAGCGCGCTGTCCAGACTCTCGTTATCCTTTACGATTACGTTAGACATAGCTCACCTGACCTCCCTCCAGTTGTGTAATGAGTGCAAAAAACAACTGTTTGGGTATTTTATAGCACTGGAATGATTATACCATAAATTCCGTGTTCGTCAACAGGAAATTACAAATTTATTGGAAATCCCGGCTATTTTACCTGTTCTGCCAGCACTTCCCCGGCCTTTTTCAGGGCTTCCTCCACCCCGGCCGGATTCTTGCCGCCAGCCTGGGCCATGCCGGGACGGCCGCCGCCGCCTCCGCCCACAAGACCGGCGATGGCTTTGATCAGGTTGCCCGCATGGGCTCCCTTCTTCTGGGCCTCCTCCGTAGCTGTGGCCATCAGGTTCACCTTGCCGTCGGATACGCTGGCCAGGACGATCACTCCCTCGCCCAGCTTGTCCTTCAGCTGATCTCCCAGGTTTCTCAAGCCGTTCATATCCACGTCGGCCACTTTTGCGGCCAGAAGCTTCACGCCGGCCACTTCCTGAACCTGATTCATCACGTCGCCCAGGGAGTCGTTGGCCAGACGGCTCTTCAACTTCTCGTTCTCTGAATGAAGGCTCTTGATCTCCTCCTGCATGGCCTGAATCTTCTTCTTCAGATCTGCAGGAGTGGTCTTTGCAGCCTCCGCTGCCTGGTGAAGCTCCTGCTCCACTTCCTCGTAGTGTCTCATCAGTCCGCCGGCGGTGAGGGCCTCAATTCTTCTCACACCTGCGGCAATGCCGGACTCGGAGATAATCTTGAAGGAGGAAATGGCGCTGGTGTTGGCCACATGGGTGCCGCCGCACAGCTCTGTGGAGAAATCTCCCATCTTCACCACCCGGACCTTCTCTCCGTACTTTTCGCCGAACAGGGCCATAGCTCCCGTCTTCTTCGCCTCATCCAGGCTCATGATCTCCGTCTTCACGGGAAGGGCTGCCTGGATCTCCTGATTCACCAGATCCTCCACTTTCCGGATCTCCTCCGGCGTCATGGCAGAGAAATGGGTAAAGTCAAAGCGGAGACGGTCCTTGTCCACGTAGGAACCGGCCTGCTCCACATGATCTCCCAGCACCACCCGCAGCGCTTTCTGGAGCAGATGGGTGGCGGAGTGGTTGATGGCGGTAGCCGTCCGTCTCTCGGCGCACACCTTCAAGGTGACGGTCTCGCCCACCCGGAGCATTCCCTTCACCATACGGCCCACATGGCCCACCTTGCCGCCCTGGAGAGCGATGGTGTCCTCCACCTGGAACTCTCCCTCGGGGCAGACGATCACGCCGGTGTCCGCCTGCTGGCCGCCCATGGTGGCGTAAAAAGGAGTCTCCTCCACAATAACCGTGCCGGTCTGGCCGTCGGTGAGAGCCTCCACCAGCTCCGTCTCCGTGGTCAGAACCGTGATCTTGGAATCATGGGTCAGACGGTCGTAGCCCACAAATTTTGTGGTGAGAGCCGCGTCGATGGACTGGTAGACCGTCACGTCCGCTCCCATGTAGTTGGTGGTCTTTCTGGCCGCTCTGGCCTTCTTCTTCTGCTCGTCCATGCAGGCCTTAAAGCCGTCCTCATCCACAGAGAAGGATTTCTCCTCCAGGATCTCTTTGGTCAGGTCGATGGGGAAGCCGTAGGTGTCGTAGAGCTTGAAGGCGTTCTCGCCGGAGAGCACCGTCTCTCCCTTCTCCTTCATCTCTCCTTCCATGGAAGCCAGAATAGCCAGCCCCTGGTCGATGGTGCGGTTGAATTTTTCCTCTTCCTCCGTCAGAACCTTTAAGATCATGGCCTGCTTTTCCTCCAGCTCCGGATATCCGTCCTTGGAGAGCTCGATGACCTCTTTTGCCAGACCGGCCATAAACCGTCCCTCAATGCCCAGCATTCTTCCGTGACGGGCTGCCCGGCGCAGCAGACGGCGCAGCACGTAGCCCCTTCCCTCATTGGAAGGCATAATGCCGTCGGAGATCATGAAGGTACAGGACTTCACATGATCGGCGATGATACGCAGGGAAACGTCTTTCTTCTCGTCCGCCAGATACTCCGTATGGGCCAGAGCGCACACCGCGTCCAGCAGGGCCTTGTTGGTATCCACAGTGAACAGAGAGTCCACGTCCTGAACCACCACGGCCAGACGCTCCAGTCCCATGCCCGTATCAATATTTTTCTGTTTCAGCTCCGTGTAGTTGCCGTGGCCGTCGTTCTCAAACTGGGTGAACACGTTGTTCCACACCTCGATGTAGCGGTCGCAGTCGCAGCCTACGGTGCAGGTGGGCTTGCCGCAGCCGTACTTCTCGCCCCGGTCGTAATAGATCTCAGAACAGGGGCCGCAGGGGCCGGCGCCGTGCTCCCAGAAATTGTCCTCCTTGCCGAAGCGGAAGATCCGGTCCGCCGGGATGCCGATCTCCTTGTTCCAGATGTCAAAGGCCTCGTCGTCGTCCAGGTAAACCGACGGATACAGGCGGTTGGGATCCAGTCCCACCACCTCGGTCAGAAACTCCCAGGACCAGTGGATGGCCTCGTCTTTAAAATAATCTCCAAAGGAAAAGTTGCCCAGCATCTCAAAAAAAGTGCCGTGACGGGCCGTCTTTCCAATGTTCTCAATATCACCGGTACGGATACACTTCTGGCAGGTGGCCACACGTCTCCTGGGCGGAATCTCCTGTC